>Ga0154585_1071_pt1 | contig 15493 bp, 20 predicted proteins | sample RifGroF2_FD_116014 | JGI IMG/M metagenome (GOLD analysis project Ga0154585, IMG submission 116014) | Candidatus Margulisbacteria bacterium GWF2_35_9 | reverse complement strand
TTAACGGACGAGCATGAGAAGTACCTAACAGGTATTTTCCTTCATAAATCGCTCTGGCTTTTAAAACTGGCAATATGTATTCTGCGGCATATTCTTCCTGTAAATCTGCAATAATTAGTTTAGATGCCCCACTTGCAATGGCTTTTTCTTCAAGACCGTCAAGCTCATCACCTGTCTGTCCTAAATTGGCAGCAAAAGCAATCACTTCGCAGTCATAATTTTCCTTCAACCATGGAATAATAATCGAGGTATCGAGACCTCCAGAATAGGCAAGAACTACCTTTTTACGCATTTTTATAGATTGTCATTGTTCGTCCGCTACCAACAGATATTATTGATACCGGAATGCCAGCAATATTTTCTATCTCTTTAATATACTCTTTTGCTGCTTTTGGTAAATCCTCATATTTTTTAATACCCGTAATATCTTCTTTCCATCCGGGTAATGTTTTGTATACGGGTTTAACACTCCCAAGCTGTCTAATATTTCCTGGGAAGTTACTTGTCTTTTTACCGTCAAGCAGATACTGTGTACATACTTTTATTTCATCTAGCCCGCTTAATACGTCCATCTTTGTTATTGCTAAAGAAGTTAAACTATTGATATTTACTGAATACTTTAGTATTACTCCATCTAACCATCCACATCTACGAGGACGACCTGTTGTGGTTCCGAACTCGCACCCTTTTGATCTTAACATTTCACCTAATTCATCATCCAACTCAGTCGGAAATGGGCCTTCTCCTACACGGGTAATATATGCCTTGGCAACACCAATAATATCGTCGATCATTTTAGGACCTAATCCACTGCCAGTACAAGCACCACCTGCTGTTGGACTTGAACTCGTTACAAAAGGATATGTACCAAAATCGATGTCTAGCATTGTCCCTTGAGCGCCTTCAAGTAGAATTTTCTTACCCTGAGCATAGTATTCATGCAATGCCGCAATTGTATCCATTAAGTATGGCTTCAACTCTTGACCATATTTATAGTATTCGTCAATTACATTTTCGATATCTTCATCTGTGACATCAAGAATTTCCTTCCAATTTCTATTCTTAATCATTTTACCTAATATATCTTTATCTAGAAGATCAATTGCCCTTATTCCAAGACGACTGACTTTATCTGTATATGCCGGACCAATCCCTCTGACGGTTGTTCCTATCTTATTATCTTTAGAACGGCTGTCTTCCTGACGTTTATCAAGCATTGTATGGAATGGTAATATAACATGAGCGTTATAGCTGATTTTTAAATTACTAACTGCAAATCCTTTGTCTTTAAGTTTATTAATTTCATCAAGTAATACAGGAGGAGAAATAACAACTCCATTACCAATAATACATTTCACATCTTCATAGAGTATTCCTGAAGGGATCATATGAAACTTAAACGTTTCACCGTCTACAACAATTGTATGACCCGCATTATTCCCACCTTGATAACGAACGACTGCGTCCATTTGACTACTGAGAATGTCAGTAATTTTTCCTTTACCTTCATCTCCCCATTGTGCTCCTACAAGTACCTTAACAGCCATAAATAATAACCTTTCTAGTCAAAAAAAAACCCCACCATGCCGTGTGTTCATTAATGCTCTGAACCTGAATATATCAGAGTGGGTTCCGGAAGTTCCGGATAGTAGTCAGTCAGACATGACCGCAGCCACATCTGAACAAAACTCCCAATATTTTAATGTTGGCTCATCTCTCAATGAACATCACGTACATGGTCGGGTAACCGACAAATAATGTACTATCAATATATCACTTTTTCTAAATAGTGGCAATCAAAGACAATAATATTCAAATGAAATTATATAATGGATTTATCGTCTTGAACCTGTCTGATTATGACCTGCTTTTGAAGTCTTATCGTTTGTAAATAATTAATGTAAAAATCATTAAATAATGAGTTTAACTCCCGTTTGAATATTTCAGCATCCTTCACACTATTATCTAGAATAAACACCTGAAAACTCTCGAGCATACCTGTTGTTTTAACAACTAAAAAATTATTTACACTATGACCGCTGACTGCTGCAACTTTTAAATTATCAATTATCAAATTTTTAATCGCATTATCTGGTATTTTAGACAGTACTTCATCTGGAATTTCCTTCTTTATTAACTCAAACATGTTATACAAATCTCTGGCTAATCGATCGAAACTATTGAACACTTCAAAACTGAATTTTTTAATCAAAATCTCTATTAAATTTTTAAGATTATCCTCATCCAGACTTTTAAATAAGTTTTCATTCATCTTAATTCCCAGTGGAACAAGAATTGAACTAAGTTTTATTATAATAATTTTATATTGATCATAAATATAAACGCAATCTTCATCCACTAATCCAAATCTCTCTTTAAACACTTGATTAACTTTATCAGCGATTAGGTTAAATGTTTTATTTATATCCATGATTTACACATGAGGATTCGTGGTTTTTTTATCAGTCTTATTTTGCACTTGCTTCAATAATTCATCAGAACAGATAACCCCGGCAACAATTTGTTCATCTTTTGAGAATTTATTATCTTTATCTTTATCTCTTTTTTTCTTTCTAAATACTGCTAAAAGAAAAGCAGCCGCAGTCCCTAATGTTGAAAGGCTTTCACCTTTTGCACCACTGGATTTACTAATATTCGAACTCTTATTTACATTTCTTATTTCCATGCTTCTATTTTATGCGGATTTTTTTTTATTTACAATAGTAGATACTTCGAACGTCTTAATGGACATGCACTACAAATGATATAGACGATATATCACCCATACTGCTAGAAAAAAAATAAAATAGACTATATTTGGAGACCACGCACTTAAAACTGGAGAAAGTTTACCTGCAATCCCGAATGCTCTAAAAAAAGCAGTTAGTACATAAAAAAAGCTAACCGAACCAACGGCTAGAATTATTGATAAAACAACACCCCATATATGCTTCGATGACTTAACAATAATAAAGATCAAAATAATCCCAATAAAAGCAAAAATTAGATTTGAGTAAGGCGTCGCATATTTTAAATAATATTCAACTTTCAATTTTTTAGAATCCAGCCCTGCCGCGTCAACTGCTTTTATTCTTTTTGCTAATTCGTTTGAACTCATTTCCTTAGTATTCTTAACTTTTTCATAGACCATATTTATGTCATATTCTACTTTTATCTGTAACGTATCGAATAATGCTTCAAAATCGAAATACCCATCACTATTATAACGATGGATTTTCCCATCACTGAGAGTCCAGGAGTTTCCATCCCATCTCGCACGTTTTGCAAGAATTACCTGAGGCTGCTTATTATCCAGTTCGTAAACCATGACATCTTCCATCAAATTTTTATCTTTTTCAATTTTTCGTATATAAAAATACCGATTTCCCACATCTCTGAAAAAAATATTTTCGTCTATCAACGGAATGCTCTCCTTGAGTAACACCCGGTGATACAACGTGTTCGACTTATAATTAGTCATCGGTACAAAATATTCGCTCAATATAAATGCTGATGCTGTAACAAAAACAGCAAACACAATTATAGGAGCAAAAACACGTTCATACTTGATCCCACAAGTCCAAAGGACTACCATCTCGTTGTCGAGAATAGATTTTAAAATTACGAGCATTACAGAGAATAAACAAGCATAAGGCAATATAATGACAACTACAATGGGTACCTTATATAACAATAATTTAAGGACAATACCGAATGGAACCCCACGGTTTATTACCTGCTCAAAAAGTGAGTACATGAAGTCAATTAAACCAAGGACAATGAATGCTGATACTAATACAAAAAAAGGGAAAGATAACTCCTTAAGATAGTATCGATCCATTATCTTAATAGGATTTCTCAACATATTCTACTTATCGCTATCCCGGTGGCCAAGAATGTGAACGTTTGGCCAACATATGAAAATGGATATGATCGACTTCTTGCCCACCATCATTCCCGCAATTATTGACTATTCTAAAACCACTTTCATCAAGATTATATTCCTTCGCAATTTTCTTTATCGCCTTCATAATATTAATCAGTTTCTCGTCTGGAACATCTAATATATTCCGATAGTGTTCCTTCGTAATAATTAATATATGGAACGGTGAGACTGAGTTAATATCTTTAAAAGCAAGAATCAGATCATCTTCGTATACAACCGACGATGATATTTCTTTGGCTGCTATTTTGCAAAACAGGCAATCAGTCACGAATAAAGTCTCCATCCTGATAATTGTCTTTTTCATATGACAAACAACAAATTAATCGGCCACAACAACCAGAAAGTTTTGGAATATTAATTGCAAGGCCTTGTTCCTTTGCCATTTTAATAGTAACCGATGCACCCCGTTTATCCCAACTGGCACAACATAATGACTTTCCACAACTACCCATTCCACCAAATATTTTTGCTTCCCCGCGACTACCAACTTCTCTAAACTCTATTTTTGCATTCAGCTGGTTGCTTAACTCATTAACTAACGGGTGCATACTCAATTTTTTCTTGTGTTGTTTTTTGCTATTATCTCCATCGTTAAACTTATAGTAAATGATATATCTTGATCCATCAAATATTTTCTCAACCTTAAAAAACTTTACAGGATAATGATATTCACTATTCTTTCTGATACATTCTATAAATACTTCCTGTTCCTCATGAGATAATTTTTCATAATTTGCGATATCTGCCTCTGTCGCTAATCGATTAACTCTTTTAACAATTAAATCCTGTTTGTCTTTATTAATATTTGGTTGTTCAGTCCTTAAAGATATCACTCCAAATTCCTGCCCACGACTTGTTTCAACCACTACTTTATCATTCAATTTGACTGGTATGCTCACTTTCTGAATAGAATAGACGTAGTCAATTGACCTGAATTTTACACCAAAATAAACAGATCCTGTTTTTTTATTTGGCTGATCTTTGCTAATTTCATTCATCATAGGTAATCCTTTATTTCTAGTGCTAACAATAATAAGTTTGTTGTTGCATTAACTGGCCGATCCAAGTATTTTCGATGTTTTCTGACACTTTTTATCATAGCTAAATACTTATCTTCGCCAGCTATTCGATACTTGTTAAAAAAACAATCAATTAATTCCTCAAATCTTTGCTGACAAAGAATCCGATCTATTTTTTCTTTGTCAATTTGGAAAATAATCTCAGTTATATTCTTATTCTCTACAAAATTCAGGAATTTGTCTACCGATATATCTGAAAATAAAATGCTACTATAATCCATTTTTGACGTATTCCCAAATATTATAACTTGCGATCGTGAGATGATTGTCGGCAACAATAAATACTGATTTGGTGTATCTAAAATAAAGATAACATTTTTTGGAGACTCTTCTAATGTTTTTAGAAGACTGTTGGATGCTGATGCTGTTAATTGATGTGCATCACAAATGTAAACGATTTGCCAACCATTATAGCCTCCATATGATACATCCCGTTTAAGTTGGCGAATATCATCCATTTTAACTGATGATTGATTCGTTTCATCCATAATATTTAATGATAGAAAACCATAAAATTTCTCTTCATCGATCATTTTACAAACTGCACATACATTACAGGGTTTATTTTCTTTACTTTTACAATTAAGATACTTAGCGATGAATTTTGCTGCTGTTTTTTTCTGTTCTCGATTCTGTCCAACAAAAATATAACTGGTTACAAATCGATTTGTTTGAAAAAGCTGCTTTAGCTTATGCTTCATTTGTCCTTGGATTTCAGTATCAGTTGCTACTATTCCCATAAGGCTACCTAAGTATTTTTTTTTCGGTGATTATTGATCTTATTATATCTTGAATATCGACGATCGATTTCACAGTCGTATCTATCACGACCATTCTATCTGGATTATTCTTAGCGATTTCATGATATTTCTTTCTTATTTTATCATGGAAGCTCTTTTTCTCTTTTTCAAATCGGTCTGCAAAGTTTCGTGTCGCTCTTTTAATTCCTATTTTGTAATCAACATCTAACATAAAAGTCAAATCTGGAACAACTGAATATGAAGAAAATTCATTTAACGTGACTATCAACTCTTCAGAAAAATCTCGTCCTCCTACTTGGTATGCGACGGTGGAATCCGTATATCTGTCACAAAGCACAATTTTCCCCATAGCTAATGAGGGAAGAATCACTTCCTGTACATGTTGTGCTCTATCTGCAAGAAATAATAACAACTCCGTTCTTGTTTGTATCGGTGGCAAGTCTGGATTTAGTAATATCTCTCTTATGGAGCAACCGACTCCAGTTCCTCCAGGTTCACGAGTAGAAACAACACTATAACCCATTTCTGACAAATAACTGTCCAGTTGATTAATTTGGGTTGTTTTCCCACTTCCTTCAGGACCTTCAAATGTAATGAACATACCGTTATTAGTTTTGTCCATCTTGCGTACCCTCATTATTTCTTTTTATTTTATTTCGTAAGGTATTTCCCATTTTAAATCCGATATAATTAGACGCCTCAATCTTTATTGGCTTATGGGTTATTGGATCACGTCCTTCCCTAGCAGCTTTTTTTCGTGGTTCAAATGTCCCAAAACCGACAATACGAACTTTTTTATCCTTTGCCAATTCCTTGCTTATTTCATAAAACATGGCTTCAACCACTTTCTGAACATTACCTTTTGTAATATCGACTTGTTCAGTCACAATATCAATTAATTTCTTTTTATTCATTACTGTTTTTCCCTTTTAAATTATTGCGCCCCTCATAGGCATGACTTAATGTCATTTCATCTGCCCATTCTAGGTCACTTCCAACAGGTATTCCATAAGCAATTTGAGATAAATGCATTCCTAATGGTGACAAAAGTTTTGTCATATACATTGTGGTTGTCTCTCCTTCTATCGAAGGATTCAAAGCAAAAATAATTTCTTTAATAGTATCATTCTTTAATCGACCCAGTAGTTCTTTAATTCTCAACTGCTCAGGTCCAATTCCATCCAAGGGAGAAATAACTCCACCTAATACATGATATGTCCCTTTAAACTTACCCATTTTTTCCATAGCTAGCACATCTTTGGAATCGCAAACTATACAAATGGTTGTTTTATCTCTTTTTTCACTGGAACATATACTACATAAGTCTTCCTTGTATGTAATGTGAAAACAGTTAGTACAAAAACGAACGTTATCCTGCAAGTCTTTTATCGAATTTATAAATGCACCTATTTCCGAATCGCCAAGACTTAAAAGATAAAAAGCCAAACGCTGAGCTGTCTTATAGCCGATACCCGGCATTTTAGAAAACTCTTTAATCGTATTTTTTAGAGGATCCGTATTACTCAATTTTTACTCTCTTTTTACATTCCAGGTATATTTAAACTGCTTAAATCCACTTTTCCTAATGATTTATTTTTTGCTTCCGTCATAGCTTTATTTATTGTTTCTCTCATTATCATAGGAAGTTTTTTAACATCTACATCTTCTTTAATTTTAACATCTAAAATTTTCATCTCACCATTGCATTTTATTGTGACTTCGTTATTTTTTGATGAAACTTCAACTTCAATTTTTTTCAGTTCCTTCATTTGTTTTTTTAACTCACCAATTTGCTTCATCATATTTCCCATATTACCTAACATATAATTCCTCCTTGTAATTAAATTATTTTTTTAGTATTTATCAAGTTGTTATTCATTTATAAAAACGAATAAATAAGCCTAAATAAGTATATATTACCGAAGATTTTTTGACAAAAGAAACTTTTCTAAACCGATTCTTTTGTTCGAATGTTTTCTAGCAACATTGAGAATCTGTTTAGAATAATATTGGGTTCAACGATTTTTTTAGGTTCAACATTAAACACATTACAAAATACCGTTTTCATACTTGTCCCAACTTTTGTTTTTTGGTATTGAATGACAATTGGACGTCTTGTTTGGATTGATTCCTTCACCGTTATTCCGTCCTCTAGAATATATCCATAACTCTTCAATTCATAATTTAAAAACTTTTGAGCTGCCATTGAAATCTTTTTGTAAACAAGGTCTCCCTCATTAGAACTACTAACCCTATTCACGACAACACTTATATTATCATTACTTTTTTTTGATCTAATAACTTTAATTATGGCATATGCATCCGATAAAGCCGTTAAATCTGGCGTTGTAACAATTATTGCTTTATCGGCAATAGAAATAAATTTCAATACATTATGAGAAATACCTGCCTCAGTGTCGATAACAATAACATCATAATCTTTTTCTAATTGACTCAGTTTTTCAACCAACTGATGTCTTTTTTGATGAGATATGTTAGATAATTTAAAAATACCAGATGCTCCAGGAATAATATGAATACCACCAGGGCCTTCAATTACAACTTCTTCAATAGTCTTCTTGTCATTTATTACGTCCATCAAATCAGATTCGGGGTAAATTCCAGTCATGATATGAACATTTGCAAGACCTAAATCTGCATCCAAAACAAGCGTTTTCTTCCCAAGAGAAGCAGATTCAATTGCCAAATTTATTGAAAACAACGTTTTTCCAACGCCACCCTTACCACTTGCGACAGTAATTACTTCTGCCTTTTTCTTATTTGGCTTTGACTCTTCGTTATTTTTTATTGACCCGTCAGTAGAGAACATAAACATAGGTATATTTTATATTATTTTTCTTAAAACAACAAGTCGAAAGCTCAAAAAACAGTTGGTATTTTTGTGTTTTTTGATTTATACTCTATCGCAAATAACTTAATTTATAATGATGGATTATACTGAACTGTGAGTCAATAATAAATATGAATGTAATAATACGAAAAGCGATATTAGATGATAGCCAGTCCATACAGAAATTAATTCAGTCCTATGCATCTAAAGGGAAGATGTTAGCTCGGTCGTTGCATCACATCTTTGAACACATTCGAGATTTTTATGTTGCGGCAACAGAAACAGGTGAAATTGTCGGGACATGTGCATTTAAAGTATCTCAGCGCGAATTGGCAGAAGCTAAATCCTTAGCAGTATCTGAAGAATATCAACACAAAGGATTAGCAACTGATCTTTTGAATGCTGGCATTGAAGACATCAAACTCTTGGGAATATCAAAATTATTTTGCTTAACTTATGTTCCAGAATTTTTCGAGAAGAATGGATTTCATCGAATTAAAAAAGAAGATTTACCACATAAAATCTGGACAGAATGTATAAACTGCCCTTCATTTCCAGATTGCGATGAAATAGCAATGATTAGAGATATTAGTTAAAACTCGTCGAAGTCTAGATTATCCAAATCTAGATCATCACCTAGCAAATCATCATCATCCTTTGCTGAACCAATTGAACTGACCGATTTTGTCACAGACATAAATTCTCCGACACTACTCCCTCCATGTCCTTCGCCCATAATTTCAATCAGATGACTAATCGTTTTATCAAAAGGGGTATATTCATGAGTGCCCTGAATTAAGAATTGATTCACGCGGTCTATCTTGTCTAATGCCCAATCTATCTTTGGATTACTTCCTCGAACATAGGCGCCGATATTGATAAGATCCTCTGCTTCATTGTATCTTGCTAAAACTTCTCGCAAAAGTCCAGCTGCCTTTTTATGAGTTTCCTTATTGATATTAGAAAATAATCTACTGACACTAAAATTTACATCTACACATGGGAAATGGTTTTTTGCAGCCAAATCTCTACTTAAGACGATGTGCCCATCTAATATTCCCCTTGCAGTATCTGCTACAGGCTCATCCATATCGCCACCTTCCACAAGTATGGTATAAATAGCCGTAATAGTACCATTAACACTTGTTCCCGTTCGTTCCATCAATTTTGGCATAAGTGCAAATACAGATGGAGGATATCCTTTTGTGGTTGGGGGTTCACCAGTGGCTAGGCCGACTTCTCTCTGAGCCATCGCATATCTCGTTGTACTATCCATCATAAACAGAACATCTCTACCCTGGTCTCTAAAGTACTCTGCAATTGCAGTACCCACAAGGGCTCCTTTTAGTCGAATCAACGGCGGTTTATCTGAAGTCGCTACGACAACAACCGATCTCTTTAATCCCTCTTCGCCCAATGATTCCTCGATAAAATCCCTCACCTCTCGGCCTCGCTCTCCAATTAAAGCAATAACCGATACTTCTGCTTCAGATTGTCTAGCTAACTGGCCCATTAAAGTTGATTTTCCAACACCCGATCCGGCAAAGATACCAATACGCTGACCTCTACCCAAAGTAAGCAGTCCATCCAATACTCTGACTCCTACCTCCAAAACTTTAGTTATTCTTGGTCGTTGAACTGGATCCGGTGGCTCATTATCTAGGGGATAACGAAGATCCGACTCAATGGGACCTTTCCCATCAATTGGTTCACCTAATCCATCGAGTACCCGTCCGAGCAAACACTCTCCAACGGTAACCATTAAGGGTCTTCCCGTAGCATGAACAAGATTTCCAGGACTGATACCTTCTAATGGGCCAAATGGCATTAAGAGAACGTTTTCTTTTTTAAAACCGACAACTTCGGATCTCACAACATTCTTTTTGCTTATTTCAATCAAACATACTTCCCCGACAGATACACCTTGAAGCTGAGCTTCAATTATTAATCCAACAACTTTTGTCACTTTGCCAATCACTTTACATAGCTGATCAGCATTTTGGATTGTTTTTATATAGGGGGAAAAATCTAAAACGGGGATGTTTTTCTCAGTTTTCAATTACAAATCACCCATTAGGTCTTCATCTTCCGCTTCGTCATCGTCAAACAACTCATTTTCATCATCATCATCCGTTAAAAAACTTAACTCTTCCTTACCATCACTACTATCACTAACCGAACCAAACAAATCTTCATCGTCTTCATCCGTTATAATGGTGGTTGATTGTTCTTTCATGACTGGATCTTCAACACTATTATGCTGATGAGCTTTATTCTCATAAGTGCTATTTAGTAATTCCATAATGCTAATCATTTTTGTCTCGAACGTAGCATCTATTAAGCCATAATCCGTTTCAATTTTACAACCACCCTCATGGATGGAGTTGTCCTGTCCAATATCTAAGTTATTAATACCACCAATTTCTTTTATCAAGCGATCTTTGTTATCTATAATAAATCCTGCATGTTTCGGATTAACTGTAATTTTTACTTTATATATATCATTCATCTTCTTTAGTGCATCCCGAATTACTGCTAAGCTCATCTCCTGATTTATAGAAATTTCGTTTGAAATTACTTTTTTTACGATCTCTTCGACAACATTAAGAATTGCTGGTTCAGCTTTTTCAAAAATCTCAGCTTTATAGGTATTAAGCTCCTCCATTTTTTCAAAAAGACTTTTCGTATGCTTAATATATTCAGCTTTGATTAAATCAAATTCCTGTTGCCCCTTGGCATGACCTTTCGCATATCCATCATCATAACCTTTTTTCATTCCTGAATCGAAACCCTCTTTATGTCCAAGATCAGCAGACCTTTTTTTTACAGCATTAATCTCGTCCATTGCTTGATTCTTTTCTCTCTCAAAATTTTGAAGACTCTTCTGTAATTGGTCTTGTTCTAATTGCAATCTGTTTTGAAGGGCCTCAACATCACCCATCATTTCTTTTTTTAGAACCGACAATTCTTTTTTAAGTTTTTCTCTTGGTATTTTTAGCTCTAGTTTAAATTGTCCATCGCTATCCTTGCGCTTGTTTATTTTCTCCTGCCCCTGGAAGGCAATCTGATCCTTTTTAATCACATTATTTTTCATACTATTCTATAGGCTTTGAACATTCTGATCGCAAACTACTCGCAAATTTTTTGCGAATTTCTTTTTCCATTTTCACAACAAAATTGGACTTATTCATATCCGCTGTTAATATTATGCTTCTAGCAGTCAGTTCTTGTTTAAGTTCTTTTTTTCTATTCTCATTAAAATAGTCCAATACTAAACTTCGAAAAATATTATTTTCCTTAATAATCAAGGGAATAATTAAATCTATAGGCGCATTTTCAAACAATTCTTCTTCGCTAATAGTAAGCCAGTTATATTTTTTTTCTTCTTGAACAGAAATTGGTTCTATTTCTGGCTCTTGGCCTATATCTTCTTCAGATAATTTTGGGTTCGCAGACTCAACCTTCGTAGTTGATGCAGATAGAATTTTCTTGTTCTGAATTATCTCCGTCAACACAAATGAATCAATATCTGGAGGCATTTGAACCTCATCAATAATCGGAAGAATTTCTAATTGGATTTTAGAAACAATCTCCTTAGGGAGTTTATTGAGAATAACTTCTGTTAACTCTGGCCCCATCATAGCAAAAACAATCCCTGCTTTTTCAATATTTGTAAATATCTCTTCCATTTCTTATTCCAACCACTCTATCAATTGATTAACAACAAGATCTTCATTATTTTTTAAGAATGCCCTAAACTTCTCAATTGAAAAATCCTCATCTACATTAGATTCATTTTCAATATCAACATCTTCTTCTAGAGACTGATCATAATCATCAAACTCTTCACTCTTCTTCCCAGTGTTTAAAAATCGAAAAATAAGGAAAATAAATACCATTGTAATTAACACAAAAGAATAAATAAATTTGAACATCATTGATATTTGATTTTTTTTCTCAACAGGTTTGCCGTCCCGTTCACCAGATGAAAAGACATTTTTTGCATGATCGGAATCAATATTAACAAAAGGTACTTGTTCTAGTACAATTCGATCTCGCCCCTTAATATAACCTGTTGTAGACGCAACCAAACTATATGTAGATGCTTTTAGCTGACTCGTTAACTTAATATTGCGATTATTTGAATCTAACAAGATTGCAATATCAATCTTGTTAACAATATAAGGAGAGCTCTCATTCTGTGACTCGACAAGTGATACATTTGTAAATACTAAAAAACTACCAAGTGGATAAAGTGTATCCAATACCTGCTTCGTCTTATCCGTAATCTCTACTTCATATTTATCCTTTAGCTGATTTTTAAATGTTAAAAGCATTTCCAGAGGCGACTTTGTTTCATCGTCCTGTGTCACCAACATATCAAATACCTGAGAGCTTTTTTTATCTACTATGGACGTTTTTATTTTATCACTTAGAATGATTCCGTCATTATTAATTACGGTTACATCTTGAGGACTTAAATCTTGAACTGAACTTGCCACTAAATGCATGATTCCTCTTATTTGCTTTTCCGACAATATTTTTTTAGGCTTCACATTTAATGCGACTGAGGCACTTCCTGGAATCGTTTCTCCAAATATTTTCTTTTCAGGCATCACAATTTGTACTCTTGAGCTTGCGATATTTTCCATATGAGAAATGACTCGGGACAGTTCACCGCTTACTGCTCGGACATATTGAATCCGGCGATCATATTCAGTTGCACCTAAACTCTGAGATTTATCAAAAATTTCAAAACCGACAATGCCTCCTTCAGGAAGCCCAAGCTGAGCCATTTTTATTCTCGCTTGATCTGCAAATTGTTTTGGGATCGAAATATCGACAATACGACCATTTTTTACAGATTTAAAGGGAATATTCTCAAAGCTTAAAGATTCTCTCATTTGTGCGGCATCCATTCCAGTTAACTGGGTAAAAACATCGATATACTTATAATTTTTACTCACATTTTGCTGTTTATCTTCTGAGGACTTTCCTCCTCTAATAAGAAATCCAACAATGATTAGCACAATTATAAAAACAACTGCGACACCAACTCCGATTTGAACTATTCGGTCTGTCATCAGCCTTGAAATTATGGACTGGATCATCGGTTGATTCTGCTGTTGATTGTTTACTGCTTCATTTGAAGTTTCTTCTACCATTCTAGTATTCTATTATACTTATTTCTTATGGTTTATACAGGCATTTGCATAATTTCTTTGAAGGTTTGCAATGCCTGATTAACCACCGTCAAAGCCAAACTGACAGACAAATTTGCTTTTTCAACCTCAATCATAACCTGATCAAGATCTGCTTTACCATTCACATAGTCCTTAATTAAGTTGTCTGCCTTTAACTCCTGCTGACTCACTTGATTTAAGCCATCGATTGCCTTATCTAATGATGCTTTAAAAAGATTTTCCTTAAGATTTAATTGTCCATCGACAACTGTTTTGACTGGAGTATTTTGACTAATTATATTTGGGTTTATTCTATTTATATCCATATTATTTTCCTAAATTCATTACCGTTTGAGCCATTTGCTTTGCAGATGAAAATACTGCGGCATTCGCTTCATATAATCTTCTCACAGTCGCCATATCCACCATCTCCTGAGACAATGAACTATTTGATATGTACACATAGCCTTCTTCGTCTGCATCTGCATTGGCAGGATCATAGATTCGTTGCATCATGGCGACACTTTGTTGAACACTTGCAACATAAGGGGTGTTATTTTTTCTGTTTGTTTTTACAACTAGCGTTTTTTTATAATAGGGACCACCGCCTATGGTTTTTGAGGTATTAATGTTCGCAATATTTTCAGCTATCGCCTGCATCTTCTGTTGCTGAACATTCATACCTGCCTTGCTAACGGTTATCACATCGAACACATCCGCCTGCAAAAAAATGAACACAAAAAAACTAAGGATAATTCGTCGCATTAGCCTTTTCCTAAAGTAACTACTTTTTTTAACTGCTTGATTCGACTTGATAATAATTGAACGTAGGATGTCATTTTTAAATTATTCTCAGCTAGTTTTGACATTTCATTATCAATTAAAACCTGCTTACTTGCCAACTTCATTTGGGCTTTTTCAAGTTCATCCTTGAATACTACTTTTGTATAGTTTTCGGATTCAATGTTGGCAATATTTCGAGCAATAAGCTGTTGCTTGCCTGAAGATTCATATATCGCTTTTTCTAAATTATCAAACGATTGTCCATATACAATACTATCTATGCTCATTTATACCCCCAAAAAAACACAAAACTAATTTACTAAATACACCACTCTTTATTTAACTTATACGCAAGTTTATGTTTAAGCCGATCCAATAATCGCATATGCATCCGACTAATTTTGCTTTTTGACATATTGAGAGCTCTCGCGATATCGATCTGGCTCTTCCCCTCATAATAATACATCTGGATCAAGGTACGTTCATCCTCTGTCATTTCTTCAATACTTTCTTGTAGAAATATTCGTTCATTCGTTCGCTCAATGCGATTAATAATTTCGTTACTAATATCTTCTTTTTTTAACTGAGTTGCTAAATTCTCGATACTTTCAAGTGAAAGCAAGTACACAACAGCAGAAGTGGAGAGAGCATGCTGTAGAGCAGAATCCTTCTCATCTTCAGAAAAATTTGGGTTCTCTTCAATGATATTTTTTGCAATTTCCTGTATTTTTTCTTTAATTTTTTCTTTGTCTACCTTACGATTATATGACGGATTACGTGATTTCCATTCCTTACGAACATTATCAAGAACCTCTCCTCTTATTCGGTATGTTGCATATGTTTTAAACAAGGCACCTTTATCATTTTTATAGTTTCTCCATGCTTTAACT
>Ga0154585_1069_pt1 | contig 15548 bp, 15 predicted proteins | sample RifGroF2_FD_116014 | JGI IMG/M metagenome (GOLD analysis project Ga0154585, IMG submission 116014) | Candidatus Margulisbacteria bacterium GWF2_35_9 | reverse complement strand
CAATAATAAACACGGCTATATACGATACATAATTGATCCAACTAGAAGAAAAATTCTCATAAGGACTACTCTTTATTACATCTATACTATAACCTTTTATCTCCAAAGTCCCTTTTAGCGTCTTGATAAAAGCCAAATTATAATCATGTATATCTTTTGACTGTGGATCAAAATAAGGTCGAATATACAATATTCTACAATTTCGTTCGATTACAGCACGCACTGCTTGATTAAGATACTTACTTTCATTATTTTTTTTCATATCAATAATATGTAATTTTATTGCATTACCAGGAGCTTTAGACGCTAAATACTGAAGACCTGAAGGAGATTGGAACTCAATATTGCTAAACAATTTATTTGTATCAAGAAGCTTTAATATGGTGATGTCTAGATTATTTGGGTATCCTAAAACCGAGTCATCCTTAAATAAAACTGTATTACATTTATATCCATTTAAACGTGATATTTTGTAAGCAATCTGTTCCTCTGTAAATTTCGCATTATTAATGAGCATCGGCATTATGGGAAAAGCTAAATCATTAATAATAAATGCTTTATCAACACTGATGTCGATGGCTATTTCCATTAGCTCCTCTTTAGGACTAACAATTTCTAAAATATTCCAACCTAAATCTCTGACACGATCTTCTCCCAATTTGATCTGTAAATTACGTTTAATAAATTCGAACATTTCATTTTCATCGACTACTAAATAATAAAATTCAGGTTGGATATTATATTGTCGTGGTAATCTTTGAAATATTTGGTTATAGGATCGTTGAAAAATTCGATTATTGTTGATGATATCGCTTCCTTCAACAAAGGTAACCTTCCCTTCTGCAATTAAATTCTGAAGTGTTTCTTCCTTTAGTATAATGGAAGTCACCCCTGCCGTTTTATATTTTTTTAGAATTTCATTTCGAAACACGCCTGTTTGCATATATAGCGAATCAATATCATCATACGAGTATACAATTTCAACTGTTTTATTGCTTTTTTCTAATTGAAATTGTTTAAACAGAGGATATAAGGCAACAAGAAAACAAATACCAATTATGACTAAAAATATGATGTTTCTTTTGTTATTAAACATTTGTACTATGTTACCGATTCTTTTTTAAAATGTAAATAATTATTAATGAAGCTGTCCAATTTGCCATCCATGACAGACTGGGTATTTCCCTCTTCATAATTGGTTCGATGATCTTTCACCATATTATATGGATGGAACACATAGGAACGAATCTGATTACCCCAACTGATTTCTTTATTGGCAACTGCAATCAAACTACTTTTTTCCCGATGCTGTTCTTCTTTTAATAATGCTAATCGAGATAGAAGCACTTTCATTGCCATATCCTTGTTTCGGGTTTGAGATCGCTGACTTTGGCATTGGACGACAAGATTGGTTTCAATGTGAGTAATTCTAACAGCAGAATCAGTCTTATTAACATGCTGACCGCCTGCCCCACTCGCACGATAAGTATCTATTCTTATATCCTCCGGCCTTAAATCGACCGCTTCACTTTCCTCAATTTGGGGGATCACATCCACTGAAGCAAATGATGTTTGTCGTTTATTATTCGCATTAAATGGGGATAATCGAACGAGTCGATGTATGCCATGTTCCGACTTTAAAAGACCATAGGCATAATTCCCATAAATAATCATCGTCACACTTTTTATTCCGGCCTCATCACCTTCTGAGATGTCGATAATTTCATATTTAAAGTTTTTATCCTCAACCCATCGGATATACATTCTAAGCAACATTTCCGCCCAGTCCTGAGCATCTGTCCCACCTGCTCCGGCATTAATTGTAAATAAAACATCGTTTCGATCATGAGAACCACCGAGAAATGTCTGCAAATCAATTTTCTGGTATGTTTTGCTCAGTTTATTGAAAAAGGCATTAATGTCTTCCGCCATTGAATCATCTTGCAACTCAATAAGTTCCTGCAGATACTGAGAATCGTTATTCAGTTTCTTAAAATCATTAATGGTATCATCTATGAAGCGAACTCTTTTTGACTGGATCTTTAATTTATCAGGTTCTTTCCAAGAATCTTCTTTATGTAAGTATTCGTCAATTTGGCCTTTTTCTTTTTTTAATGTATCTAGGTCAAAGATAGTCTCCGAGAACTTTTATTTTTTTTATTAATTTATCTGATTCATAATAAATATCACCGAGAGACATAATTATTCCTTTTTTTATTTATTTTTTAAACCGCAACACTTCTTATACTTTTTACCAGATCCACAGGTACAGGGATCATTTCGTCCGACTTTACTGTTTGGATTGGACTCTTTAGGACGATTCACTTTTGGCCCAAGTTCACCACCTTGATAAGACGTCACCTTAAATTTCTCCTGCTGCAGAAGTTTATTGGCTTCTTCATCATTAATAATATGAATTTTAAAAATACCACTGATAATTTCTATTTCAACTGCATTCATCATATCCTGAAACATCATATACCCTTCACGCTTATACTCTAGTAATGGATCTTTCTGCGCATAGGCCCGAAGCCCGATTCCTTCTCTGAGCAAATCCATGTTTTTCAAATGTTCAATCCATTTCATGTCTAAAGTCTGAATATATAAAAGTCTCATAATCGCAAAGATATCTTCAACATGGAATTTTTTAATATACTCACGGAAAAAAGAAACAGCACATGAAGAAAGTTCCTCAAGTATCTCCGCTCTTAATTTGCTTTCCGTGTAATGATAATCAGCTGGAATTAATAACTTTAACTCAGTAATCATCTCACCCCAATTTACATCTTTTGCTTTAATATTTTCCAAATAATAATGCTCAAATATCAGGTTCACTTGATAACGAATAATATCCTCGTATTTCTCCTGCAATTTAAATTGTTCCAGAATTAACCGCCGCTGTTTATAAATCGTATCGCGTTGTTTATTCATAACGTTATCATATTCTAAAATTTGTTTTCGTATATTAAAGTGGTAGAGTTCTACCTTTTTCTGAGCTCGTTCTATGGAATTGGATATCATTTTATGTTCGATTGGTGTTTCATCGTCAAAACCAAGTGATTCCATAATATTAATAATTTTATCCGAACCAAATAAGCGCATAAGCTCATCTTCAAGAGATACAAAAAACTTAGAGAAACCACTATCTCCCTGACGTCCGCACCGGCCTCTTAATTGATTATCAATTCGTCGGCTTTCATGTCGTTCAGTACCTAGTACTGCTAATCCACCCAACTCAGGAACCCCTTCCTCTAATACAATGTCCGTTCCTCGTCCAGCCATATTAGTGGCAATCGTAATGGCTCCCTTATGCCCCGCTCGAGAAATAATTTCTGCTTCCTTTTCATGGTACTTGGCATTGAGTACATTATGGGGAATCCCACGAGTTTTAAGCATTTTGCTAATTAACTCAGATGTTTCAATCGAAATTGTTCCGACCAAAACAGGCCGATTTTTCTTGTAACATTCATTAATCTCCTTAACAACTGCCATAAATTTGCCCTTTCGAGACTTATAAACAGCATCGGCCGCATCGTTTCTAACAATGGGTCGATTGGTTGGAATTTCGATACAATCAAGTCCATATATTTTTTCAAACTCCGCTGCTTCCGTCATAGCGGTACCGGTCATACCTGCAAGTTTATCAAACATTCTGAAATAGTTCTGGAATGTAATGGACGCAAGAGTTTGACTTTCCGCCTGTATGTCCAATCCTTCAACTGCTTCAATAGCTTGATGCAATCCATCACTGTAACGTCTGCCCTGCATTAAACGTCCGGTAAATTCATCAACGATCAAAACTTCATTATCTTTTACGATATAATCCACTTCATTTTTAAACAAATGAAGTGCTTTTAAAGATTGAACCAGCATATGAGCTTTTTCCATATTTTCGATATCAAACAAATATTCACATTTTAAAAGCTTTTCGGCATAGGTAATGCCCTCTTCGGTTAATACGACATTCTTGTTTTTTTCATCCACAGTAAAGTGGGTTTCTATTTTCATTTTCTTTGCTAAATTTGCCTGCTCTCGATACTTTTCAGTGCTTTCCTCAACAACACCTGAAATTATTAATGGGGTTCTTGCTTCATCTATTAAGATACTGTCAACTTCATCAATAATGGCATAATGCAGATTTCGTTGGACGCACTGGTCTAAATCTGTGGCCATATTGTCTCTTAAATAATCAAACCCATATTCGTTATTTGTCCCATAAATAACATCGCAACTATAGGCTTCTTTCTTTAAAGGAATCTCCATCTGACTCTGGATTAAACCAACTGTTAAGCCAAGGAATTTATAAATTGCTCCCATCCATTCACTGTCACGACGTGCAAGATAATCGTTAACCGTAACAAGAAAAACTCCTTTACCGGTCAATGCATTTAAATAAACTGGAAGAGTAGCGACAAGGGTCTTTCCTTCACCGGTTTTCATTTCCGAGATTTTACCTTCGTGAAGAACAATCCCCCCGATAATCTGGACATCGAAATGTCGCATATTCAAAACTCGTTTAGATGTTTCTCTGACAACAGCAAACGCGTCCGCCAAAACATCCTCTAGTGTCTCACCCTTTTCTATTCGTTTTTTTAACACATCCGTCTGGGAAGTAAGTTCATTATCTGCCATTGCAGCATATTTCGGCTCAAGGGAATTTATTTCCTGAACTTTTTTTGAATATGTACTAATTTTATCCTTGGAAGAAAAACCAAAGAAATACCGTCGGATTATATTAAGCAAATAAATCTCCTTCTAGTCTTGATTGGTATTACTGCTCAGGTTCAATAAGGCCAAGGTCTTTGTCTTTACGTTTGTATAAAACGTTCATTTGATTCGTTTCAATATTATAAAAGAACAAAAAGCCCATATTACTAACCTGAATTCGCATAACAGCCTCTTCTACAGACATCGGTTTAAAGGATTGCTTGGTTGAATAAACAACGGGTTCGTCTTTTAAATCGCTTTCATCATAGGCCATATCAATATCGACACGCTTCATTTCATCCATAATAACCGAAACTTTCTCTCGTTTACGATTCTTCATTTTATCTTTGTACTTTAATAGTTGTTTTTCAAGTTTTGCAAAGAGTAAATCAATGGCTGCATACATATCTTCGTGTTCTTCCTTTGCAGCTAAAACAGCTCCATGAACAGAAACCATAACCTTTGCCTCGTTTGATTTTTCTGGTGATTTATTATGGTGATAAACCATTTCAACTTTTCCGCTCTCGATTGCTTCAGTAAAAAATTTATCGATCTTTCCGATCTTCTTTTCAGCATATTCTCTTAATGCCTCAGTCATTGATAAGTTTTGTCCGGATACAATTATTTCCATGTTATTGCCCCTCTCTTTATGTCTTTTTGTTGTAGTAAAGGAATAATTTTGACATTATTTTTCACTCATAATTTCAAATAACATCTTAGTATTTATTAATACTTTTGTAAAGAAAGCATTCCGCAAAATCTGGTCATCCCATGTCATGAGAAGTCTATAGGGGATAAAGTAAAATTATTGCTAATGAAACTCAAATAATCCAAGATAGATTAATCCCGCCGTCAGGAGGGTTAGTAATATCTAACTAAACTAATTAAAACTTCTTAACATGCACTCCCGCAGTAGGACAAACTGCAACACATTTCTCGCAACCGTCGCAAGCTGATTCGCTGAGTTTTTTATTTAACTCTGGCTTAATACGAGAGTCAAACCCTCGTCCCTCGTATCCAAAAACATAGAACTGTTTCAGCTCATCACAGGCCCGAATACATGAACTACAATTTATACATTTATCCGTCTCCATTGCAATCGTGGAATGAGAATAATCCTTTTCATAAGTTCGTTTATCACCAATGAACTGGGTCGCATTAGCGCTGTATTCCTCGGAATACTCTTTTAATTTACAGTCTGAAACAGCGTCACAGCCACACGCAAGACAGCGACCTGCTTCGTACTTCATTTCGGTTTCAGTGAGCGATCCTTCTATCTGAGCAAAACTTGTTTGCCTCTTATCTAGACTGATACTTGGGATTGTCCCTTTTTTAACTTTTGGAAACTCAGCAAACATTTCCTCTGGTAAGGTACTTAGTTTTCCACAACTGGAACTAAATAGTTTCGTTTCACCAATAACTGCTTCACCTGACAAAAATTGACGAATTGAACTCGCAACTTCTCGCCCCTGTGCAACAGCCGTTACAACCAAATCCGGTCCAGTGACGCAATCGCCAACTGCAAACACCTTGTCATTCGATTGTAATTGATAATTCGTTGTATTAGACTTTAACCATCCCTTAGCATCGGTGAAGACCTCAGGTACAAATGAAAAATCAGGTTTTTGACCAATGGCCGTAATCAATCGATCTGCAACAATCGTGTATTCACTGCCCTCGATGGGAACTGGTCTCTTTCGTCCACTGGCATCTGCTTCACTCAGTGCCATTTTGATACAGGTCAGGTGTAGTTGATTATCTAATCGTTTTACTGCAACCGGAGTCGTAAGAAAATTCATCTGAACACCCTCTTCTATGGCTTCATGGATTTCATCTTTTGCCGGCATTTCATTTTCAGTTCGACGATATACCAAATCCGTGTCAGCACCAAAGCGAACAGCAGAACGTGCAGCGTCCATCGCTGTATGACCACCACCAACAACCACAACCTTTTTTCCTAAATCCGGAGTTTTTTTGTCGGCAATATCATGTAAGAAGTCGAGTGCTTGAATAATACCGGCTTCGTTCTCGCCTGGTATTCCAAGGGTGTATGGATTAAGGGCTCCAACTGCTAATAAAACAGCATCGTAATCATTGATGATTGTTTCAAGTAATATATCTTTGCCAATTTCAGTATTATACCGAACATCAATATTTAATTGTGCCATCATAGCATCACACTCTATCTCTAAAATATTTTCAGGCAAACGGTAATAGGGAATGCCATAGCGAAGCATCCCGCCGCTCTTAGGATTCTTTTCAAAAATCGTCACCTGAAAGGAGTTCAGCGCTAAGTAATAAGCTGCACTCATTCCAGCCGGACCAGCACCGATAATTGCAACAGATTGTTTGTTATTTTTTTTAGGGATACTTGGTAAAAACGGTCCGCCGGACTTGATTTCCTTTTCAGATATAAATCGTTTTTGCGCGCGTATCATGACCGATTCATCGACTCGGTTTCGACGACACACCTGTTCACATGGCGCAGGACATACTCGTCCTAAAATATTAGGGAAAGGTGCCATTTCGCGGATCAAGGTAGCAGCTTCCTTGTATTTGCCTTCCGACTCGAGTTTCAAAAACCCTTCAATATCGATATGTGCCGGACAGCCTTCCAATTTGCAGGGAGCAATACAATCGCCAAAATGATCTGAGAGAAGCAATTCAAGCGCCATCTTGCGAGTGCTATCCACTTTCTCATTTGTTGTTTCGATTATCATCCCATCCGTAATTTGTGTGACACATGATGGCACCATTTTTCGCTGCTTGCCTAACGTCAATTCAACCGTACACAAAAGACAACTGCCATAAGGATGCAGACTATCATCATGGCATAATGTTGGGATAGAGATACCTAATTTTTTGGCTGCATGAACGATTGTTATAGGTTCATCAAAGATGGCAAGTTGTCCATCGATGGTAATTTTTATCATAATCCCGATTCCTTACTAATTGCTTTTTGCGGACAAATGTCAAAACAAATACCACACTTAGTGCAAATATCTGCTTGTATAATATGGACATCCTTTGGCTTACCATGAATGGCATTCACCGGACAATTACGGCGACACAAGGTACATCCGTTGCACAAATTATCATCAATATGAAAACGGATTAAGGCCTTGCAAACTTTTGCTCGGCATTTTTTCTCATGAATATGTTCAAGATACTCGTTTTCAAAATATTTAAGAGTCGTTAAAATGGGATTCGGTGCTGTCTTACCCAACTGACACAAGGAGGCGCTACCTACTTTTTCACATAAATCCCTTAATACAACTAAATCATCCATCGTCCCTTTTCCCTCGGTCATCTTTTCAAGAATTTCAAGCATACGTTTTGTTCCAATTCGACAAAAGGTACATTTTCCACAGGATTCCTGTTGAATAAATGTTAAAAAATATTTGGCAATATCTACCATACAGGTCTCTTCATCCATGACGATCATTCCACCAGAACCCATAATGGCACCCGTTTCCACAATACTTTCATAATCAACTAATGTTTTTAGCAAATGGGTTGGCAAACATCCACCAGAAGGTCCTCCGAGTTGAACCGCCTTAACAGGTTTCCCAGACGACGTTCCACCGCCAATATCATAAATAATCTGATCAATCGTCAAGCCCATTTCAACCTCAACAAGACCGCTATTTTTTATTTTACCCGCAAGTGAAAACACTTTAGTTCCCTTACTTTTTTCAGTACCCATCGCTGCGTATTTGGCCGAACCATTTCGAATAATCCACGCAACGGTGGCAAGTGTTTCCACATTATTAATGTTGGTCGGACATCCCCATAATCCAGATGTCGATGGAAACGGAGGCTTAATTTTTGGCATACCGCGCTTACCTTCAATCGATGCAATAAGTGCCGTTTCTTCACCACAAACAAAGGCCCCGGCTCCCTCTTTAATTTTGATCTCAAAGTTAAATGTCGTCCCAAGGATATTCTTACCTAAGTAATGTTTCGATTCTGCGACAAGAATAGCCTCCTTTACACGTTTTACGGCTAAAGGATACTCGGCTCGAACATAAATATATCCAACACCAGCACCTATGGCATAACCACATAAAATCATTCCCTCTATAATATTATAAGGATCTCCTTCAAGGGCTGCCCGATCCATAAAGGCACCGGGATCGCCTTCATCGGCGTTACATATCACATATTTTTTTGTACCCACCGCTTTTTGAGACAAATCCCATTTAAGCCCAGTGGGAAAACCAGCACCACCACGGCCTCTAAGCCCCGACTTTTTAACTTCATCAACGACATTCTCAGGAGTCATATTCTTAAGAGCATATTCTAGAGCAAGAAAACCATCGGAAGCAATATATTCGTCAATACTATCAGGATTAATCGCTCCGCATCGTTTAAGAACCAATCGCGTCTGAAGAGACTCAAACGCCATCCCCTCCATTGCCATATCTTGCTTCTTTATAACCAGATGATCATGAAAATGGGTTGATTTAATAATATTATTTAATATTCCTTCAACATCTGAAACATCCACGCCACCCAGCATTATGCTAGTTTTATTTGGATAAATAATTTCAACAATGGGTTCATGAAAACACATGCCATTGCAAGAGGTATAATCCAGAACTAAATTAGATTTCTTGCCGATTAAGGTTTCAAACTTATTATAAACTTCTTTTGCACCAGCTGCGATACCACAAGTCCCAAGCCCAACTTTAATAATAATTTTATTTAAATTCATTTAATAATACCTTTATTTTCTTAGGAGTTAACTTTCCGAACACCTTATCTCCAATCATAACTGCCGGAGCCAAGGAACAACAACCAAGACAAGCAACCGTTTCAACAGTAAACTGACCATCTGGTGACGTCGCTCCAATAGGAACACCCAGTTCCTGCTCAAGTGCCTGCAAAAGTTTATCAGCATCTTTAACATGACAGGCCGTACCTTTACATACTTTTATTATATGTTTTCCTCTTTTTTCCAATTTGAATTGAGAGAAAAATGTGGCGACTCCATATAAGCGACTTTTTTTTATATTTGAAGCATTGCAAACCGCCTCCATAACCTCTATTGGCAAATAACCATAGTCATTTTGGATTGACTGCAAGATGGGAATCGTCGCCTCTTCTTCCTTCCCATATTCTAAAATGTACTTATCAACGTTTATATTATTTTTTGTCATAGTATCTGCCTTTATTGAATGTAACCAGTTTATCAAAAATCACTATTCTATACAATTGATAATCCGCTCCAATAATCCCTTGAAACGATAGATCCATCCCCTTTGATATAGGGGACAAAAAGAAAATATTACGAGGCAGACTAATCGTCACCTAATACACGATTAACTAGACATAAACCCTTTATCTACAGCATATGCACATTTATGATTCAAGAAACAATTATTACATTTTGGATTAATCGGAAGACAAAAATTCTGTCCAAATATTACAAGACGCTGGTTAATTATCCGCCAATATTTCTTAGGAAGTATGTCCCGAAGTATCAGTTCAGTTTCATTGGGATTTTTTGATACCACAAGCCCCCATCGATTGCATATTCGATGAACGTGAATATCAACACAAATACCATCCGTATCAAACACTTCTGTCACAACGAGATTAGCTACTTTTCGACCAACTCCATTCAATTTCAGTAATTCATCAATAGTTTCAGGAACTTTCCCTTGATAGTCTGATAAACATACCGCAGCAATGGTCTTAAGTTGAAGCGCTTTTCGTTTATAAAAACCAGCAGGAACCAATAAGCTTTGCAATTCTTCCACAGGGATATTGTTCAAATCTTTAAAATTCTTCACAGAATTAAATACGCGTTCAGATACTTCCCATGTTGTTTTTTCCTTAGTCCGAAGACTAATCACAGCAGCAACTAGGACACGGAATGCTTTGTCATCTATATTTGAGTAATTCTTTAGCTCATGCGATATATATAGTTTTGGAGCATCCTTAAAATCGATCTCAATTTTTTTAAAAATAGCTTCCAGGTCACTTATTTCAATCATAGATAATTGGTTAATTTTTGACATTCCACATTTTATTAAACTCATTTTTAAACTTAGTAATTGTTTTCTTATCAGTCAGGATCATCATATTTTCATAATTATATAACTCAGCATTCTCGCTCCAGTTATAGGACCCGGTCACGAGATACTTATCTCCAATAATCATAAACTTATGATGCATTATTCCTCTACCGTTGCCTGCTGGCAGACGTTTTGTTTCAATCTGCTCCGACAACCATCCGATGACACTCCCCTGACCTTTCGATTGCCGATTGTCTGCTATTAATCGGATTTTTCTACCGGATTCCTTAGCGGCAAGCAATGACAAAGCTAACTCCTTCGATGTGAAACTATAAATAGCAACATCAATATTTTCGGTTGTCTGTTGAATGAGATGAACAATCTGCTGTCTCGCCCCACCGTTTGGGGAGAACCAAACTTCCATTTCTCCACTGGCAAGGGATATTTGAAACAAAATGAAAAAAATTAGCAAGATCCTTCTCATAAGTTTATTATAACATTTAAATTAAGATATCCCTCAAGAATAAGAATCCATTAGATAAGTAGCATGTTCAATACATCTTACCAAAAAACAAAAATACTCATAACCAAGGGTTATCAATCCCTGCGAGTTCTGCCAGCCTTCTCAATATAGCTTTTAATTTAGAAACCATGGGGCTTTGAGATGGGTTAAATATTTTCTCAACATGTTCGGAATCTGTAGATATAATATCAACAATAGATGCCGTAACGATATCTTCACGATGCAAATCTCTTGTATTGTGTAATTGTTCCAAAATATTTTTTAACATAATTGCATACGATCCTATATTCTGTTGTATTTTATCATTGATGAAATTAAAGAAATGAACAAATGCGTCCCCCGTTTCCAATAAAAACAGATTACGAACAAAAATTGGCATGAAAGGTGAATTAATCTTCAATAACTCAGTTTTACAGAAAACGTCTTCAAGATGGGCTAAAAATGATTCTCGCACCTTATTATCTGAAGTTTCGTAATAACTGCTAATTGTTTCCGCTAAAGTTTTTACAGGATAGTTATTAAATAAATCATTAAATAGCCAGTAATTGCTAGCCCAAGTACCGACAAACGTTTCACCAAAACACCAGTTTAAATTCCATCTACTTCCCCTTTACTTGATTATTTATAACAATGTATCGTTTCATATATTCTATAATCCCATAAATGATCATAAAATATATGTTTAGCACAAATAAGCAGTAGGATTAACCTTTTTCGATTAATACCTGTTTGCATTTGTTAAAATAGGTTTATATGAGTTGATTTCATTAAATCTTCATCTTTTTTTGTTGCGTAATATTTAAATATATGATAAAAATAGGGCTGGTTTTTACTTCTAGTGGCGATGTAGCTCAGCTGGTTAGAGCACACGGCTCATACCCGTGTTGTCGTTGGTTCGATCCCAACCATCGCTACCAATTTTTTTCTCTATGGCCTTTATTTATAATAATTTGAGGTGTAGTATATACTATAGAGTATATTTATATTACAGAAAGGAGTATCAATTATGGCAACAAAAAGTTTAAATTTGTTAGGACTTCCCTGTCCTCAACCAACTCTAAAGATGACTATTGAGGCTAATTCCTGTAAACCAGGAGATATTATCGAAGCAGTAGCAGATTGCCCTACTTTTGCAGACGATGTAAAAAGCTGGTGTCAGAGAATGAGAAAAACATTGCTATGGGTTAAGGATGAAGGCGGCGGAAAAAAAAGAGTACAAGTTCAACTTTAATTTACGTAAAGAATTCAAAGCCCCCATTCAATTTTTGGGGGCTTTTCACATAGTTATATTTTGACAAACCCTCTGAAGAATTAGATAATTGAAATATGAAAAAAATTCTAATTGGCATTACCGGTTGTATCGCAGCATACAAAACCATCGATCTAATAAGACAATTAAATAAAAATGGCTATGAAACAAAAGTAATCATTACTGCTTCTGGACTAAAGTTTGTAACCGAACTCACAGTTAAAACTATTTCAAAACATAGCCCCTATACTGATCAATATCAGATATATAATGACAACATTGAACATATTGAACTAGCTAAATGGGCCGACATAGTTATTATTGCGCCAGCAACAGCTAATACCATAGCAAAAATAGCCACCGGAATTGCAGATAACTTACTATCATCGACAATTCTGGCGATGCCTCAAAAAACAAAACTGTATATTGCCCCCGCGATGAACACACGAATGTGGGACAATCCCATTACTCAAAAAAACTTGAAGAAAATTGGGAAATTTTATAAGCATTCAACAATCATTCAACCAAAAAAAGGGCTTTTAGCCTGTAATGAAACAGGAGTTGGGGCAATGGCCGATATCGAAACTATTTATAAAACCATTGTGAAAGCAAATAACTCTAAATGAAGCATAGAATAATTGTAACAGCAGGAAATACATGGAGTCCCTTAGATAGTGTTCGTGTTATAACGAACATATTTTCGGGTGAAACCGGACTAGGGATAGCCTATCAACTAGCTAAAAAGGGATTTAAGGTCAAACTCATTCTCGGCGATATAAGAACCGATTTAAAAAAATACCGTCATAAAAATATCAGTATTTTAAGAGCTCTAACATACAAAAAGTTTTATCATACCGTTAAAACAGAGGTAAAAAAGAGGAAATATTCAGCGATCATTCATTCAGCAGCAGTCTCTGACTACCAAGTATCAACACCATTTTTAGGTAAAATCAAATCAAGTCGTCAACTTAATTTATCATTAAACCCAACAAAAAAAATTGTTGATAGAATAAAAAAATGGGATAAGAGAATAATCTTAATAAAATTTAAACTGGAAGCGAATATAAATAAGAAAGAATTATTTAAACGCGCTCTCAAAAGCAAAAAACAATCTGGTGCAGATTTGGTAATTGCCAATGCAATGCCCTTTAAAAAGAATCATGGATTCTATGTCATTAAATCTAAAAAACACTTTAAGAAAATATCTGGGAAAGAAAAACTGGCTAAATTTCTTGCAGCTATTTTCAGTACAGAACTCAAATGAGAATTCTCGGAATCGATCCAGGATACGCAATCATCGGCTATGCCATTATCGAAGGAAATGGCAATCAATTAAGACCCATTTATTATAACCACATCAGCACTTCTGCAAAATTAACTTTTTTTGAACGGATGAAACAAATTAATACCGAAATCAAAGAAATTATTATTACACATGCACCAGAAGTGCTTTCGATTGAGAAAATATTCTTCTCTAAAAATAAAACAACCGCAATTAACGTCGCTCAAGTACGAGGAGCAATCATTCAAGAGGCAATCAACAGTAATTTAGAGATATTTGAATATACTCCGAATGAAATAAAAATTGCAGTTACTGGGTATGGGCAAGCACCAAAAATGCAAGTTCAACAAATGATAAAAAGTCTTTTCAATTTAAAAGAAATACCAAAACCAGATGACACAGCTGATGCATTAGCCATTGCCCTATGCCATTTCCATTCAGCTAAGTTCAGTTCGATAAAGAGGAGGATGCAAGATGTATAGTTTTTTTAAAGGGAATTTATGCGACTTATTTGAAAATTCAATGACAATAGATGTAAATGGAATCGGATATCATTTACACATCTCAAAAAAAGATAGCCAGTATTATACACCCTCTATTAAACAAGATATTAAAGTTTACGTGCATCTTAATGTTAAAGAAGACAGCCACACCTTATATGGTTTCTCAACAAGTAATCTCAAGGATATTTTTCTCATTCTTATTAGCATAAGCGGTATCGGACCCAAAATTGCACTTACTATTTTATCCGAACTTGAGACAGACCAGTTAATCTCTTCTATACTCACAAACAATATAATCCCATTAACTGCAGTTTCTGGAATCGGTAAAAAAACAGCGGAACGAATGGTTCTAGAGCTTAAAGATAAGTTTAAAAACATCACTGTCGACATCAACCTAGATTCAGCGATTAAAGAATCGTCCTTGAAGCAACAAGTCCAGACTGAAGCAAGATCAGCATTAGCGTCCCTTGGCTATAATCAGCCTGAAATACGAAGAATGTTTCAATCAATAGCTGGTGAGACAGATGAAACTTCGACAGTAGAAGAAATTATTACGATGGCACTAAGAAGTAAATCTAGTATTTAGAGGCAAGAATAAATCGACTAAGGATCAATTGCTCAAAGGCAATATACATTCTCCTGATAAATGAAATTTCCTTTCCCATTGGATAAACATATATCGATAAATAATTATTTAATTTCGCTCCCAAAATGTCTGTAAATAACTGATCGCCTACGCAGACAGTATCTGATTCCTTTAGCGAATATTTCAGCTTTAATTTTTTATATATCCAAGGGAATGGTTTAAAGGACTTCATAAACACCGACTGCTCTAAAAATGAGGAAATACGGATAATGCGTTTAAGTTTCGATGTATTTGTAACAAGGTATACATTCATCTTTTTTTCTTTCAGTTCTCGTAGCAATTTTTTTATTTTCCATTCTGGATTATAAGAAAATCGGTCGACCAAGGTATTATCGACATCAAATAAAATGTTTTTAATACCTTTCGAGATTAATATATCATAATCAATTTCATAAACTGAAGAGTAAACCATATCTGGAGAAAGATATTCTTTGATTATATTTAAGAATTTAAAGCGATTTCCCATGGTAAATTTATTATAGCTTATCCACTTTCTTATGCAAAGACAATCAATAAGAGGTCAAATTTAAAAAAGATATACCTCATAGCTGTCCGGTAGTTTTTTAGCCAAAGCCGAAAGATAATTGAGTACAAGGCAAGTCTTTAATGGGTTTT
>Ga0154585_1070_pt1 | contig 15563 bp, 15 predicted proteins | sample RifGroF2_FD_116014 | JGI IMG/M metagenome (GOLD analysis project Ga0154585, IMG submission 116014) | Candidatus Margulisbacteria bacterium GWF2_35_9 | reverse complement strand
AGACTTCTTCAAAGATGTTACCTCGGTGAGACTAATAGATACTTTGTCTATCTACCCCTCACAAGTAATCGCCAGCTTCGCTTGGCGCACATTCATGCATCATAACAAAGATGTTCTATCTCGTCTAATTTGCAATAATTCGTATTTCGTTATCAGTAAAATAGATATTTGCCGATGTTATGAAAGACCCTTCCAGTTTTTGAAAATTTTCTTCACTGAGGCTGATAAACGGAACATTTTCTGCATTACAACCAAAATATACAAAAGAATGAGGTGTTGCATTGGTTGTTATTACAAGCCCCGCTTTAGCTAGTAATGGCTTAAAATCAGGATCAATATTTTTTGCTACTAGAATTTCACCGGCTTTGAAGTTATCAGATGATTCGCGAGATAATGTGGTTATAATCGAGACCTTGCCACTGAAGTGTCTTGCATGTTCGGTGATATTTGTTGCGTCAATATTTAATTCAAGTAATTTCGTCGATCGATTATTTTTTCCTTTATTGGTCTGTTGAACATCAGTTGATTTTATTAAATTATTGATACCTCTATTACCAATCATGCGGTTATTATCTTTAGAAGCAATTGGTTCTTTGTGAATTAATGATAGATTTTCTAATGCTTTATTAAAACCACTCTTGCCAACGAATTCGCCATCAAGATCAATATCAAGAGGGAGAATATCAGTTGAAAACAATTCTTCCGGTATTTCATATTCAACTGGTTTCTTGCCAATTGATAAGATATTTTCTAATGCTTGACTAAAATCATTAGGACCGACAGAATTTGGTGAACCAACATTAATAATTTTAAACTGTAACATAATTAACATCCCCTTATTATTTTTTATTATATATAGAATATATCGGAAAGATGTTGTGAAAATTGCAGAAAATTTATTTTATTTTGTGGTGACGGATTTTACTTTCGATTAGTTTTTCAATATCAGCTAATATTTTTTTGTCTTTGTATGTATAGAGACTAACGGATTTTCCCTGCAATCCAGCTCTTCCGGTTCGCCCTACCCGATGGATGTATTCTTCGCTGTGTTTTGGTAAGTCATAGTTAATGACCAGTTCTACGTTGGGGATATCGATTCCTCTCGCTGCAACATCACTAGCGAGAAGTATATTAATTTCACCGGACCTGAATTCTCTAATAATGTGTTCTCGGGTTTGTTGGTCTCGACGTGAGTGAAGACAGTCGATACGACGTATGTTGACCCGTTTAAGACTGCGGTATATTTTATCGGCTTCGTTAATGGTGTTAAAGAAAACAATTATTTTCCCTTTATTTTTAAATATAAGATCAATTAATGCAGGAAGTTTCTCTCCAGAGTCTACATCAATTAGATAATGAGTAACCGAACTCGCAATACTGCTCGGGCTACCAATTTTAATTTGATAACAATCTTTCACATAATGATTGGCTAATTTTAAAATTTCTGGAAAAAGAGTAGCTGAAAAAAGCATGGTTTGATGTTCTCCAGTCAGTTCTTTGAGTATTAGTATTAAATCCTTTTCAAAGCCCATATCGAGCATGCGATCCGCTTCATCTAAAACCACGTATCCTGTATATTTTAGCCAGATTAATCCAGTATTAACCATGTCGAGAAGTCGACCTGGAGTTGCAACTAAAATTTCTGGGTAACGATGAAGAATCCGTTTTTGCTCATGCATATCGGTTCCACCGACAACTAGCCCGGATTTAAAGTCTCCAAGATTAAGAAATATTTGCATTACTTTTTGAGTTTGAATGGCAATTTCACGAGTTGGACAGACAATCAGCGCCTGCGAAATTTCCTTTGTCATAAGTTTTTGAAACATTGGCAATAGAAATGCGAGTGTCTTGCCGGAGCCTGTTTGAGATGAACAGAATACATTACGTCCTTTTAATGAAACGGGTATGGATTGTGCTTGAACCTCAGTGGTTTCGATAAAGTTATTTTTTGTTAAGACTTCAATAATCTTTGGATCGAGTCCTAGTTCTGTAAATCGTAGTTTTTTTTCTGTCGGAATGATCGTTGGCTTAATTATTTCTGGAGCTGTTTTGTTTTTGGGGCTTGGTCTATTTTGCCTTTGAGCTGAACCTTTATTACGATACAGAGCGGATTTCGTATGCTTGACTTTTTCTTGTATCGCAGTGGGCTGGACAACCGAGATTTCTTCTGATTGGTTCTGTGTCGGGATGATTCTCTTTTTTATTAAAATTTGTTTTATTTTATCTGTTAATGACATGGATGGTTTAATTTTTCTCTATTATTCTTGTATTTTGTAATAGGTATTATACCACTATTTTCAGATAAATGGGTTAAATTTATTACTCAATTTTTAAAGAACATATGGCTTGTAATGTTTGTTGATAGGAGTATAATATCAAACGGTAAAATTTCTTGAAAGGTAATTTCATGCTAGGTTCGTTAGAAGTTGTCGGAATTGCAATACTGGCTGGATTTTTTGTTTCCAAACTTATATTTAGAATTAAAATCCCTTCTGTTGCTGCCTATGTATTAATTGGTGTTTTACTTGGCCAATCGGTTCTAAATGTTTTCCATGCAGATATGATTAATAGCGTTGGCGTGATTAATGATATCGCATTAGGATTAATTGCATTTATTATCGGTGGCGAGCTACGTTGGACTCAACTTAAATCATTAGGAAAATCTATTTTCTTTATTGTTTTTTTTGAGGCATTTGGAGCATTTGCCTTTGTTACCTTTTTAGTCCAGATTATTTTTAAACAATGGGAATTATCGCTAATGCTTGGAGCCATTGCCTCTGCTACTGCCCCTGCTGCCACTGTTATGGTAATTAGAGAGATGCGAGCAGAAGGTAAATTTACGCAAACATTACTATCGGTTGTGGCGATTGATGATGGTATTGCTTTACTAATCTATAGTTTTGCTTCTGCTATTGCTAAAGTCCTTATTGTTAAAACGGATCATTTTTCTGTTCACGGGGTATTGCTCAGTGCATTTTCTGAAATAATATTTTCAATTTTAATTGGGGTTGTCGCAGGATATATCCTCAGTTTTTTAATTAAACGGTTCAGTAATCGTAAGGAAAGCTATATCCTAACTATTGGCACACTATTTGTTGTCGTTGGGCTTGCAAATCATTTAGGATACTCTTCCCTACTTGCAAATTTAGCTTTAGGGGTTGTCATAGTAAACAATTTGCCAAACTTCAGTCGAAGAATATTTTCCTTACTGGATGATTTAACCCCGCCTATTTTTATTGCTTTTTTCGTAACAGCGGGTGCTCATTTAAGACTTGATTTAATCCCTCAAATCTGGTGGCTTGCAATCGTTTACACAATAGCTAGAATTATAGGCAAATTATTAGGAGCCAGTCTTGGTGCAAGTTTATCAAATGCTGATAGCAGTATAAAAAAATATATGGGATTTGGATTAATATCTCAAGTTGGTGTTGCAATCGGTCTTGCATTGGTTGTTTCTCGAGAGTTTTATGGTTTAGGTGAGGCTGGGCATCATTTTGCAAATATTATAATCAACTTACTTCTAACAACGACAATTTTTACTGAAATTGTCGGTCCGATCCTAACACGGTATGCATTAATAAAATCAGGTGATGCAAAGGTACAATTATAGATATATTATTGTATAATAAAAAATAAAAACGGAGGATAATTGATGTCAGATAAAATTTCCCATATGCTTGTTGTCAATCTTCATGAAATTGATTTTTTAGAAAGAACGCTTAATATTTTAGCAGAGGAATATGTTCGTGATTGTGTTGTTTATGATGCCGAAGGCATTATTAGTCGACATGGTGACAATATACCCATTCAGGGGTTTATCAAATCCGGTCTTTCCAGTTTATTCAAGGAAAAAAGGAATCAAAACTATGTTATCTTTGCAGTAGTAAAAGAAGCACTTAAAGAAAATGTATCAATTAAGTTAAAATCTCTTCATTATGATAATCGCTGGGCTGCTTCGTTTTGGTTTGTTCCTATTGAAGGCTATTTCTACCATAAAGAAATCGCTTAAAGAAAATTGAAGATTCTAATCGTAGAAGATGAAATCAAGGTTCTAAGCTTTATTCAAAAAGGCTTTAATGAACATGGATTTTGTGTTGATATAGCTAGTGACGGTGAGGATGGATTATCTCTTGCATTAAATAATAAATATGACTGCATTATTCTCGATATTATGCTTCCATCTCTTAGTGGCATTGATATATTACAAAAAATTAGAAGCGAGGGTATTGAGATTCCAGTCATTTTTTTAACTGCAAAGGATACAGTTTCGGATCGAGTCATGGGTTTTGATATCGGTGGAGACGATTATTTAATTAAACCATTTGCTTTCTCAGAACTTCTGGCACGGGTGAAAGCGCTAATTCGTAGAGGGAAAACGAGTTCAATCTCTGTGTTAAAGTGTTACGATCTAATCCTAGATGAAAAAAAAAGAACAATTGTTAGAAAAGATAAAATAATCGATGTAACGCCTAAAGAATTTATGTTATTGCAATATTTGTTAGAGCATAAAGGAGAAGTCGTAACTCGGGTAATGCTTTCGGAGAGTGTGTGGGATTATCATTTTGATCCGATGACAAATGTGATTGATGTTCATATTAATAATTTAAGAAAAAAGATTGATTTTCCTGGAACAAAAGAGTTAATTCATACCATCCGTGGTGTTGGGTATGTTCTTAAATAACCGCAAACACTTTTCTTATCTTAGAAGTATCCGCACCAAATTAGTATTAGTATACGCATACATTATAATAGCAACCATTTTAGCCATATCATTTTTTTTCTATTCATATATTAGCCATCGGTTATTAAAGTTGTCCAAAGAATATCTTCAAAATGAATTGCAGGCGGTTGTTCAATTAATCAAAAATAAACCCTATTCCAGTATTGAGCTGATCGATTTATTTTCCCAACAAATTCTTTTTAACAAAGGATCTCATCAGATTAATTATGCACTTTATAATCGATACAGCGATCTACTCGTAAAATCTGCTAATTTTTCAGAAAATAAAACGTCCCAAGAAAGGATTAATCTATTAAAAGACACTGTAGATTTCATCTATGAAGGTATTAGTATCGATACCGTTTATAAAAACAAATTGCTTTATGCTACTTCAAAGTTTAATACTTTATCAGAAAGGTCATACTACCTGCAATTTGAGATAAACCGTAGAGGTCAAGATGATACTTCGGACATATTTTTAGAGATTATTATACTTAGTTTCCCCATTATATTAGTTTTTGCTTTGGTAAGCGGTTATTTTTTAACAAAATGGGTATTATCTCCAGTTTCAAAAATAACGAAAACGGCACGAAATATTTCAATGACAAATCAATATTTAATGCTACCAATAGCTGGTACGGGAGATGAATTGGACGAGCTTGCAATTACGTTCAATGAAACTTTTAAAAAATTGCACCAATCGTATCAGAATGTTATTCGATTTACTGCAGATGCCTCACATGAACTCAGATTACCGATAACGGCCATAAAGGGTGAAGCTGAAATTATATTAGAAAAGCCTCGTACTCCAGATGAATATCGATTGATTTTGGAAAGCATCATTGAAGAAATGGACCGATTATCTCAAATAATTAAGCAATTACTTACCCTTACCCGATCTGACAGTACCGATTATGAATTAAGTAAAGAGAGTATGGATTTTGTTGTTTTTTTTAATAAATTGATCGAATTTTACGAAGCATTAGCTGAAAGTGAGCATATCCAATTATCATTTGTTACTATTGAGAAAGAAGCCCTTTATTTAGGTGATCAATTCAAATTACAAGAACTATTTTCAAATCTGATTGAAAATGCGATCCGATATACTCTTCAGGGTGGTTTTATTAAAATCGAATTGTTTAAATCTGACCTTAATTACAAAATATTGATAACAGATACCGGAATTGGAATTCCAAAAGACGAACACGCTAAAATATTTGATCGATTCTACCGCGTAGACAAAGCGAGATCTCGTAAATATGGCGGGTCTGGCTTAGGTCTAAGTATTGTTAAGATGATCGTAAATGCCCATAAAGGTCAAATAGAAGTTGATAGCACTCCAGGAAAAGGAAGTTCCTTTACAATAACTCTCCCAATAGTATAAATACAAATTAAGATATCTTAATAATATACTCATCATGCCTTAATACCCTATTTGTTAAAATTCTTATTATATGTAATGAATATAGATTTGACGAAACATGTAACGAAAGGAGGAATAAAATGGAATATATCGGAGCGGGGTTAGCTATTGCAATTCCTGGATTAGGCGCAGCAATTGCGATTGGAATGATCGGAGGAAAAACTGTAGAGTCTATTGCAAGACAACCTGAAATGACAAATACTCTTAGAGCAAATGCTATTATTATGATTGCCTTTGTCGAAGGTGTTGCGTTATACGGTTTAGTTATCAGTTTTCTTCTTATGAATAAGTAATAATATAAAATTAAAAAATAAGGGGAATTAGCTTGTCTATTATTTTTACTGATTACAAAATTATTGTGGTTGTTTTTATGTTAATTGTTGTGTTTAGTCCACCCGTAATTTTGGCGATATGGTTTTTTAAGTCGCATGGTAGTCGATATTTTATTGGAAAAACACAGATAAAAAATCATCCTAAAAAAACAAAACGGCATTTAAACCCATTATCTAGACCCCTTAACTAATAATTAAAAGAGCTTGTATTGATGCTGCTGTTGAGGCATCACAAGCTCTTTTTAATTTCAAGGAATCTAGACTACATGTTTAATCCTTTCAATAAATGGGAATAAAATTACCTAATTACAAACAATATATAAACATGAGGGTGAATAACAATGGTAGCAAATCTCAAAGGATATAGTGCTTCCTATAATATAGAAGGAATAGAATCCATTAAATCTAATTTAAAAAAAACGTTCGAGATAGAAAGTTTTAAAAAAAATATGTTAGGGGCGTTGAATCTTTATTATGGTAGTTTTTTTCCATTAACATTAGCTGATGTCAATAACCTCAAACAGGAAACGATTGACTGTCTTTACAAAAACTATGGTCATTTAACAAAATCTCAATTGATGGAAGCGTTGTCCTTTGAGGATGCAATTCCCATATCCGATGCAATTAAAATATTAAGAGGCCAATCGTTTTATAAAGAACAAACGAAATTAGATGGTTTATTAACGCTATTTCTTGAAAAAGTATCTGGCCAAAAACTGAGTGAACCAAAAGATAATACACCGACTGAAAATCACAATGTTTTAGCATCTAGAGCTTCTGTTGTTAAACAAGTGAATGTGAATAATTTAACGGGTGATTATGAGGAAATTTCAAATACCAAAGAATCTTTTATGCGTGTTCGTCAATTTCTTTCAGGTAATGATATAAAGGATGAGCTTGCCCTGCCCTATGTTTTGTCTGAAATCGCAGGTTTAACGAGTGAACACAAACTGATTCAAAAAGTATTTTTAAACAAAGCCGGAACAGTGAGATTAACAGATAAAGATCATAATCAATTATTAATTAAGTATATTCCAGATAATCCTTCAGGGAGTCGATTCTATTTGTATGAAAATGCAAAGACAAAGATGCCTATATCATATCATCAAATTGGCATATTAATGCAAATTCATTACGAAAAAACACAACTTCAAAATTTAGAGAAAGATAAAATGATTAGGTTGAATTCAAAGACAAATAAATATGAACTTTCAGATAATTATTCGGTTAAAGAATTTAATAAATTTATGATTGCGACCCGATTGGACTTAATTTCAAATTTAACTGATTTAAGGTCGATTATAGAACAACACCTACAAAATAGTGTTATCAAGGAATTGTTAAAAACGCCCTATCTTACGTCAAAAAAAGTAGATGATATTGAGCAATATTACTTTGCTAATGCTGTTTCCCAACTTTCCTTAAAGGACGTTATCGCATCTGTAGGGAAAAAAATGGGCTTAAATCTCAATAATATACCTTGGATGTTTGTTAAAAGTTGCAGAACCAGTGTATGGGATAAAGTTGTATGGAATAAAAGCAATAAAGTTGAAGAAGAAAATTATAATGGAGACATAGCTAGTCGATTATATCCTAATGACCGCTACAGAATAAGGTCTGGCGATGAACTAAGTTTTGTTACGCCGACAAAACATTTAAGTGTTGCAGCAAACCATGTGTTTATTTCCCCAGACGAAGTGAAAGAAAATCCAAAGATAATGAGTTTTAATAATGATATTTTGTTGCTCCATAAAATTCCTGATGATTTAAAACCATTAAATACTATTCAAATAGCAGAGGAGTTTAAAGCTGGTTTTTATAAGTGGTTTTTTGATACATTTACAACACCCGATAAAGTAAATGAATATTTAGAGATGAATCCTAATATTTGGAATGCTAAAGAATTGCCAAATATATATTGTCATGTACATTGTGCTGAGTCTGCTATGTTGTTACTTGTTCAATTCGCTTGGTTAAATGGCTACGATTTACCGATACCAATATCGGATAATGAAACTGTCCTTATTAGTGATTTCGATACATTTGAGCAACTTATTGAAAAGATTAAGCGAATTAATGCCTCCCAATACAGGTCCAGAGCGGGAATGAAAGGCATGTTTAAAGTTGCAAATGTTAATAATAATGGGGATATTAGGCCTGGTTTTTTTTCAGCGATTAAGCGACAGGTAAATGCCAATTTCCATTATCATGTTCAAGGTGCTGTTATTATGGAGCAATTCGAGGGAAAACCAAGAATCTGGTATTATATGGGGCAAGTGTATCGATTAGATTATCAAAATACCGAAATGATTAATTTTGAAGACTCGATCAATAATTTTCAAATTTTAGAACAAGAAAAATTTATTGATATATTAGAAAAGATTGAGTATAAATTGCCGGGAAAAATATTATCGGACTTAAAAAAACAATATGGTAATAAGTTAACAAAATCGATTATCAGAAACCACATAAAAAAAATCATGACTGACAATTTAACTGCCTCACCAGAAAATCGGAAATTGATTTTTACTAGGCAAGATAAAGCATTGCTGATGTTTTATCTGTCAGACTACCCTCTCAAACGTCGTATGGAGGAAATTGCTAAAGACGTTCGATCTGGTTACAATCCAGAAGAGATAAATCAATATATCATGGAGTCTGGTGGAAGTGGGGCTAAACCGGAGGCAACTCAATTTTTAAGTTATCATTTTAAAGTAAATGAAAAAACGCTTGAACAAATTAAGGAGTTGACTGAGGATCAAGAACAAATTTTAAAGAAGAAAATACCCGACATTTATTCCTATTTAATTAAAGAAAAGATGATAATTGAAGATGAGCTAAGTGAAGTATATTTAAACAGAAACTCCGACTTTAAAAAATGGTTAGGAACCATTATTCGTGACAATGATCTGATAGAAAAGATCGCTAATTTCATTGGTGACATGTATATCGGTGATGAAATCGAGTATGTTGAACTAAACCCTAGTGGAATTGCAAATGTTTCGAGGGAAGCAATCACTACACGAACGTAACGATTATATTCCGATATCCTCATTCCATAATTCGGGACTTTTTTCTATAAACGTTTTCATAAGGTTGATACACTCTAAGTTATTGAGTATTGTGATATCGACACCTCGCGAACGCACATAATCTTCAGGGCCTTTAAATGTTTCATTCTCTCCAATTACAATCTTTGGTATTCCATATAGAAGAGCTGCCCCGCTACACATATCGCAAGGAGACAATGTTGAGTATAGTGTTGCGTTTTTATAGTCCAATGCTTTTAGCCTGCCAGCATTTTCCAGACAGTCCATTTCTGCATGTAAGATAGAACTTCCATTTTGAACTCGACGATTATGCCCTCGTCCGACTATTTTATTATCTATAACCAGTACTGATCCAATGGGGATACCCCCTTCTTCTAAACCAATTTTTGCTTCTTCAATTGCTGCTTCTAAAAATATATCCATAACTACAGTGTCATTTCAACTAATTTTGCCGAAATATTGTCATGATTATTCAATTTTTCTAAAAGTTCATTATGTTTTTTCTTATCGCCAATCAATTCAAGAATCACCAGACCTGTTTCAGAACACATATTATCAGAAGCTTCATGAAGACCGAGTCTTGTTTTTATGTTACATCCGTATTCAGTTAATATTTTTTGAAAGTCGATTGCAAGATTTGTTCGTTTTCCTAAAAGCACTAGCAGTATAACTTTTCCCATTGTGGCACCCTCTTCACTTATTTATTGCTTTATTATATAGGATTTGGATTTGACTTACAAATGCCATAAAAAAAATGGCCCGAAATCACTCGGGCCATTCATGGGAAAGCAATCATCATTTTTGAAAAATGATAAAGTTAACTTAGTTGAACTGTTTTAAAAAAATCTATTAAGTCTGTACTCGATGATGCCTGATTCGTTGGATTTAGCATTTCATCATCTGTAATATCTATTGCTCTAAAATCAAACTGATCGTCAGTGCTGCTATTATAACTGGATTGGACTGTATCTTTAGTAACAGTAGTTGATCCTCCACAACCGCCACATTGAGTACAAGGATTACATGCTGCACCGGAACTTCCTGCCGCACTTAAGTTTGATGCTGATATTCCTGTTGATACGCTTGAAATCTCTCCTGCCATAATAGCCCCCTTAATTTAGTGTGTGTTATTTTCTATATAACTAATAACGGGAAAAATGAGATAAAGTTTGTATTCGTTTTTTATGGTCTTAATATTTCTGACAAAAAAACTAATAAAATTGACATTGTAAGTTTGGAGTTCTATATTATGAAAAAATTGAAAGGAGTATTTATTATGAATTTTATCAAGTTATTCTTTTTTTTACACATTATTTTCATGACATTAGGTGCAACATTTATGATTAAAGCGTTTATCGATATTAAACTCAAAGCGAAGAAAGAGTTTGGGAACCATCGTATTGAGGGAAAACTGGGTGCTTTTTTTGGAATACTCGGCATCATGAGTTCTTATACATTTACACAATTAAGTTCATCTAGTCATTTAGATTCTCCTCACGCGATGCTCGGGATATTTACTGTTTCTCTACTAATCGTTTCAATAGTTTTAGCAATACTTGGAAGTAAAGGTAATAAGATTGCTTTTAAGCTACATCGTCCAATTGCATTTATTTCAATGATTTTATTCTTGATGACCTATATATTTGGCATATTATTAGCTGCTGCTGCATAAATAATAATCTAAGATTATTTAGATAGTTGTTCGATGGCTTTAGTATTTTTTCTATAGTAAGCGAGGCTGAGTGCATTTCGACCATAAACATCGACTATCGTTTTATCTGCATTAGCAGTTAATAACTCTGCAATCACTTTATCGTGGTTATAGTAAGCAGCAAACATAAGAGCTGTTTGTCCTTTAATATTTCTTGTATTAACTTTTGCACCCAGTTTAAGTAGCATTTTAACCGCATTTTGTTTGTTATTCATTGAAGCAAGCATCAGCGCTGTAATACCATAAATATTCTTTGACTCAAGCGAGGCTCCTTTTTTATACAAAGATTTGATAGCAATATCGCTGTCATGAATTGCAGCTAGCATTAAAGCTGTATTCCCTTCAGTGTCGGTTAAGTCCACTTTTGCTCCGTACTTAATTAGCAAATATATAATTTGAGGATCATTGGATTTAATCGATTCCATTAATGGGCTTAGCCCCGCTTTTGTAAACTGATTTGGGTCTAAACCGTTTTTTAGATTTTCTTGAATCTGTTTATATTCAGGATAATTGGTTGTTTTATCAATCACCTCTTGGTTTTGTGGTAATGGCTTTGTCATTGTCATTTGTTTCGGAGAAGGTGTTGGTTTATTAACAGATGTTTTATTATCGTCCGAAAAATTGCTGATTACTTGATTAATTTCCTTAGGATTTGCTTCCAACATATTATTACGATCGATGTAATCGACAATATTTTGATTCCCATTCTCCCTTGCCATGCTTAGAGCCGATTTCTCATCCATTCCTTTTATACTTGGGTCTTCTCCAAGATTAATCAACAGGATAACTATTTTTAGATCGCCTTTTTCTGCAGCGTGCATAAGTGGAGTATGATAGTCCAGATCAGGTAAACTATAATCGGCACCTGCTTTAATTAGTTCTAAAACCGTTTCCTCGTCACCTTTATAAATTGCATTGATTAAGGGAGTTTTTCCTTTAGTATCCCGTTGATTTAGGTTTACTCCGTCTTCAATGAGTTTATTTAATAGAGGTTTATTATTATCGATAATGGCTTGATTTAAACTACCTGATGGTTTAGAAGTTTTTGGATAATCATTGATGTATTGATATAGCTTATTTTTTAACAGCGGTTTATTACTGTTAAATGTATTATATATATTTTCAGGGTCTGGTATTCTGAGATTGTTTTGATCAGTCAGATATTTAATCATAAGTATTACAATATCTTTTACCCCATTATTAATAGCAAGATCAAGGGGATTATTACTGTTTGAAATTTGATAATTAAATGTAATTCCGGCTTCAAACAGAATATTTAGTAATTCTAAATTCTCGTTGTTTATAGCTAATAGAATTGCATCCTGCCCTATTTTATTTCCGTCGAAGGCAGGATTATACTGAGTTAATGCCTGTTTTAAAGTAATCGGACTATTTTTTATAATGGACTTAATGACTGGCGATTGAGCCGATACTTTTTTTGACATTGAAAAGCTACATGACACTAATATGAATAAACTTATAAATATTGTATATTTAACTTTATTTTTCATGAACCTACATATACTCTATCCAAATTGTAATATCACGTAAAGGAACAATCGTAATTATTTGTATAAAATTGATATCTGACTATATTATCCTGTATAGTATAAATAGATTATAAATAAAGGAGGTATATTATATGAAAAAAAATTTAGGAAGTTTAGATAGAATGATTCGGATACTTTTAGCGGCTTTATTTATTTTATTATATTTTACAGAAATTGTTGGTGGTTGGGCTGGAATCGTATTAAGTGTTATCGCTGTTATATTTATTCTAACTAGTTTTATTGGATTTTGTCCCCTTTATAAACTTTTTGGCATTTCAACCTGTAGCGTAAAAAAATAATTTTTATTTATACAATTATAATCTCTACATTTATAGTGTAAATATGAGTATTATAACTATTATAAATCTAAAATAAGGAGAAAAATATGAAAAAGTTGATTGTACTGGTTTGTTTGTTGTTGGGACTTACTTCTGTTTTTGCTGATGACGAGTTTCCATACAGAGTTAAATACCCAGGGTTAACGCCAATCAGTTCTGTTGATTTGGAAAAAGAGTATCTTAATAAAAATGTTGTAATTGTTGATGTTCGCTCAAAAATTGAATACGATGTTATTCACCCAATAGATGCGATACATTTGCCAGTATCAGATAAACTATTTACGGCAGATGTTCAAGCTATTCTGAAGGGAAATAAAGGGAAATTAATTGCGTTTTATTGTAACGGTATTACCTGTTTAAAATCCTATGAAGCAGCAGAAAGAGCCATGAAAGAAACTTCTTATCCCGGAATTCGGGTTTATGATGCCGGTATTCCAGATTGGTCTGTAAAATATCCAGAAAAGACATTATTGCTTGGAGAAATTATTAAGAATCCAAAGGAGCAGTTAATATCTAAAGAGGAATTGAATAAACATATGTTAACAATTGAAGAATTTACTGCAAAGTCGAAGGAACCCAACGCATTTGTAGTAGATGCCAGAGATTTTATCCAGAATTCAGGATCGCTTCCAGGTTTTGAAAATTCAGCGAAAATTCCATTTGACAAGCTAATACCCAATATCATCGAAAAGAAACATCATATAGATAAAACATTGTTGATTTTTGATCAGGTTGGGAAGCAAGTTCATTGGTTAATGTATTACATGGTTAAAAATGGATATACAAACTATTATTTCCTAAAAGGTGGAGCAACAGAGGTTTTAAAGAAACAAGATTATCGCAAATAGTTTTTTAACAAAATTCTGATAAAAAAAGGCTCGTATTTAGCGAGCCTTTTTTTTTAGTATTTCTTTTTCTCGATTTCGTAGAATATCTTTATTTGATAAAATATGAAATGGATCTCGATAAGGAATCCCTCTAGTAGAACTGATTTCAACTAGGTCTTTTTCTGTCAGTGGCATTAGAATATCTTCTTTACGCATCGCAGCAATTGTTCCTTTTTTATCTAGACCGATTGGTTGAGTGAATCCCACATAAAAACCGGCTTGAATTAAACCTGATAATACAGGAATTGCTTGACTATAGGTTAGAAGAATTCCAGAAGGCTTCATAATGCGTTTAATTTGATTGAAAAAATCGAGGGTCCAGAGCTCACTATTCCTTTGAGATGAAAAGGCATCCATAAAAACAATGTCAAATTTGCCTTCATCAAGTTTTTGAATGCTGTATCGTGCATCATTCCAGAAAATAGATAAAGATGCATTGCCATGGTTAAAAGAATCTTCTGAATAGATGCTGGATAAGCAGTCTCTCCAGCTAAACGCATCATTTGGTTCTTCTGGTATTGTCTCCGACATATAACGTACCACTCGTTTATCTATTTCTAATGCGGTAATATTAAGTGAGTGGGTTAATTTACATCCAATATTCATCGCAGATAAGCTGTTATAACCCATTCCAAATCCAATATCTAAAATAGTTTGCTCTTTTTTCAATAACTTATCGCTGAGATTGCTAGCAACAACGTATTTCTGTTCGGCTTCAATTCTGGCTCCGAAAACGGTGTGATAATGTTCCTTAAATTCATCGTTCCAGAAGGTTAATGATTCATCTTTTGTTGTGACATGTTTAAACGGGACAACCTGCACAGTAGATTTGACTAGCATATCCCCTTGTCTGATTTCCTGGCAAATCATTTTGTTAATTACATAATCCTGAAACTGATTTTTATTTATGTGCCAAATAGGTGCAATCAAATTGTCAGATTCTGTGTCTGTACTCATCCTGATGACGGGAAGATTTGAAGGCAGATATCTTAAAAAACGAATTAATAAATCAGCGTATTCATGTTCACCAAATACAGGGAACGGTTTTTCTTTGTATTCCTTGGCCAATTGAGTATTTTTTATTATATGAAGATTGTGTATTTTAATGCCATTAATTGGTAACGTAGAGAGTTCCTTGGCTGTTTCAATAATATCTGTTTGTGTTTCACTAGGGAGACCAATAATAACATGAACAGCAACTTTAATACCCATTTCGTTTAAAAGGCATATTATTTTTTTGCTTAGCTGCCAGTTATGTCGACGGTTAATCCGGTCTAGCGTTTTATTGTGGATTGTTTGAATACCTAATTCAATCCAAACGGGAATTATTTTATTTAGTTTTTTAAGAAAAGAGATACTTTCTTTAGTTATACAATCCGGTCGAGTTCCAAAAGTAACGGCACTAAAATTATATTTAGAAAGAATATCAAAATAGTTGTTATGAGTATCCGGTTCGAAACTTGCGGAGAATGTTTGAAAATATGCCATGAAAGATTTTGCACTGTATCGTTTCTTTGCAAATTGAATACCCTCTTTAATTTGTTTTTCAACC
>Ga0154585_1050_pt1 | contig 15849 bp, 15 predicted proteins | sample RifGroF2_FD_116014 | JGI IMG/M metagenome (GOLD analysis project Ga0154585, IMG submission 116014) | Candidatus Margulisbacteria bacterium GWF2_35_9 | reverse complement strand
AGCGACAGTGACCAAGGTGCCAGACTGGAAATCTATTCTATGACAGGAGCATTTATAGGTAGCTCAGAAGCCATTGGGAAAGGCTATCGGTGGATGCATTTATTAGCAGTTGCACCTTTTGGACCAAATGGAGAAATAGAAATTGCGACTGTACGAACTCCTCATATTGGAGGCATTCTCGAGTATTATCGGTGGAACGGAAAGGAACTTATTAAAACCGCATCACTCGAAGGGGTCTCAACTCATCGCATTAATTCAAATAATTTAAATATGGCAATCGCCGCTGATTTTACAGGCAATCATAAAGTAGAACTTTTCCTACCCTCTCAGGATTTTAGAACATTAATATTAGTTAAACGAATACAAGCTGGTGTTACAATGCTTAAAACCATCCCTCTTAATGGAGAGTTAAACACAAATTTAATGATAACAACGTACCCCAAAAAATCTTTGTGGTTAGGAACTAATAATAATACATTTACTGAATACGGATATTAGAACAATCTACAGACTAATTATTAAAAGTTGATGTAGTATATTTTAAAATATTATATAATCAAATTATTATGAATACTAAAATAGATTCTCCTGAAGAAAAAAGAGCAAAACAAGCTAGCTATATTACATGGGTTGGTTTTTTTGCAAATTTATTTTTATTTGCTTTTAAGCTCTTTACCGGAATAGTTGGACACAGTAGCGCAATGATAGCAGATGCGATTCATTCTCTATCCGACTTTGCTACAGATATTGTAGTATTAGTGAGCTTTAGGATTGTTAGTAAACCACCCGACAAAACTCATGATTACGGCCATGGCAAGTTCGAAACACTGGCGACAACAATTATCGGCGTTGTTTTATTCCTTGTAGGATTTGGCATATTTTACGCCGCTGGGAAAAACATCTATTCGGTATTGATTCTCAAAGAACATATCCACTCACCGGGAATAATTGCCCTTATCGCTGCAGTTTTATCAATAATAGTGAAAGAACTGTTATACCGATATTCCGTATTTGTTGGTAAACAAATAAATAGTCAGGCAATCATCGCTAATGCTTGGCACCACCGGTCAGATGCATTCTCTTCAATCGGCACATTATTTGGTATTGGTGGCGCTATACTTTTAGGAGAAAAATGGAACATACTCGACCCAATTGCTGCAGTAATTGTTAGTATTTTTATTATCAAAGTAGCCTGTGATATAACCGTAGGAAGTTTAAAAGAGCTAATGGAAGAATCCATTGATGAAGAAACTGAAAACGCTATATTAGCGATTATTAAAGATACAAAGCATGTTATTGACCCCCATAATTTAAGAACCAGAAAAAATGGGAATAAAATGATAGTGGATGTTCATATTCGAGTGCCCAACTCATTATCTATCGTTGAAGCCCATGAAGTTACTAATCAAATTGAAAAGAAGTTAAAAGAAAAATATAATAACGATCTTTTTATTAATATTCATACTGAACCTGAAAACAAGTAAAACCTATTTTTAAAATTTTCGACTATCTATTGCCCAATGAAGTAATGCTTGACGCTGTTTTTTTCGACAATTCAAATCTCCTGGGATACAATTTTTCTTAATGGCTCCAACATGACGAAATATCGCTTTCCATCGTTTTATCTGCCGATCATCTTCAAATGGAATACGTCGTCCCATATAATATCGACAGTACCACTGGAACCATCCACGAGGATCCTCATAATAAATCCATCCTCGATTTTGCCACTCTCGTAATGATAATGAGGCATTTACTTTAAAATAATTGAGTTCTGGGTCATGGAATTCATGACAAAAAACAACGTTAATAAACCAATCATGAGGAAACTCTTGGGCACAATCACCCATATACTTTCCACCAAAAACACCCAGTTGGAGCATTTTCTTAGGACTTAGATCCGGTTTAAAATCTTTATGAATTTTTTTTCCGATAGGTTCTGAGCAAATATATTCATAATCTTGCTGCATAGTATCATTAACTTTGATTAATCGAGTAATTACCATCTTATTTATTACATATTTTTATATAAATATTAAAGCATAATCCAGAAATCCAGAACTTTTACTGAAATCGTTTTATGTATTTTTGAAAGAAAATTGAATTTGGAACACTAATCTTATTTTTATTATCATCTAAAAGAATTGTAAAAAAAGTATTAATCGCAATCACTTGACCAGATATTTCATCTGGAAGGATATCTATTTTGTCATTTATCTTAAACGGATGCGTAAAATAAAGAATTATCCCAGCTAAAACATTTCCGATATGACTCCATACGGCAACAAAAGCGACTGCTATCATGGCAATAATACTAGTTAATGTTACCCATAAATTCTTAATATTAACACCCCAAATCATAACGAGTATTAACACAACTAAAAAAGTCGTAACAAAAGTAAAAATTCGCTTAATATTGTAATATCGGCTTTCACTGAGATTATTTTGTTTGCCTATTTGCTTTATTTTAATCTTCATTATTTTTGAGAATAATACGACGAGAACAACTGCACTTCCTGAATAAATGATATTTTGAATTAAGTCTTTAGACATATATACCTCCAATTACTATTTAATCAACTGTTGAATAATTCATTATTACATAGGTGTTTAGTCACAGCAAACATAAAAATTAATATATCTCTTGAGTCTCTTTCATTCTTATAACAATTTTGATATCTTAGTATTATTAAAATAAACAAGGGGGCATTATGAAGCAACAATTATTAATTTTGACACTTTTAGTATTAACATTCTCTTTCGGGGCAAAAAACGTTCTGGTTATAGAAAGCTACAATGCAGCCTATGAATGGGACGCAGATTACCTAAGCGGATTAAAAAGCACGTTAGGGACAGCTTACAATGTAACCAACTTTGAAATGGATACAAAACGCATACCACCATCTGAATTTCAGAATATGGCGGATAAAGCATGGAAACTAGTTGAAACTAGTAAACCTGATTATATTGTAATCGGAGATGACAATGCACTTAAATATCTGGCTCCTAAAATTACAAATAATACACCCCCAGTCATTTTTTTAGGGATTAATGGGAGCCTTAACAATTATGGAGTTGTCGGCAAGAAAAATGTAACGGGTATTTTAGAACGTCCGTTATTTCAAAGTTCTATTATGGGGATGACTTCAATTCTTCCAAATTTAAAGGGAAAAGCACTAATTCTATTTGATGATGGAACTACGTCAAAAGAAGCGGTTAACAGTATCTTCAATAACAACCGAACACTTCAAATAGCCGGACTGACGGTATCTTACAAACAAATAGGAAACATTGATACATGGAAAGAAACGATCAATAATGCAGATAAAGCTGGTTATGATTTTATTATCATTGGTTTGTATCAAACCATAAAAGATTCAAACAATAAACATGTTAATGCCGATGATGTGCTGGCATGGACGTCAATAAATTCTAAAGTACCTTTGTTTGGTTTCTGGTCATTTTCAGTGGGTAAAGGCAAAACCATCGGAGGATTAGTTCTTGAGGGAGTGTCTCAAGGCAACGATGTAGCAGAAATGATTAAGAAAATTGATGCTGGAATGTCCCCAGCAGATATTCGTCCATTGGCTGGGAAAAAAGGCCATCTACTATTCAGCAAATCAGAATTATCTCGTTGGAAATTTTCATTACCAGAGAATATGGCAAAATCAGCTATTTATCTTGAATAATCACCAATAATTATAAATAAGCTATGAAATCGAAACAAATAGGTACGTTTCGATTTCATAGCTTATAACTGACTCCCTCTTTATCAGAATAAAAATATATTTACTGTCTAAACCATATGGATTAAACTCTCTATATGCCAATCGATAAAATTTATGGTCATAACTTGGAAAACGTTCCCCCTTTTACTTTTAATGAAGAAGTGGCAAAGGTTTTTGATAATATGATTAGCCGATCTGTTCCCTTGTATTATGAACTGGAAGAACTAATTGCCAATTTTGCCATTCATTACTATCAGAAGAACACGAATATTTATGATCTAGGTTGCTCAACAGGCGAAACGCTCGTCCAAATTTCAAGAAAAAGTACAACAAGAATAAATCTAATCGGGGTCGATTCCTCTAAAGCCATGGTTTCTAAAGCAAAAATAAAATGCAAAGCCTATAAAAATATTGCATTAAAAGTAGCCGATATACGCGAAACCGATTTAGAAAATGCTTCCGTTGTTATTATTACCTACGTCCTCCAATTTTTACCAGTGGCAGATAGACTATCTCTACTTAAAGAAATTTTTGAATCAACAGTCCCTAACGGAGTAGCACTCATTAGTGAAAAAATTTCATTCGCTGATAATAATCAGGACTTTGTAGCCCTACATGAACAGTTTAAAAAAAATAATAAATACTCTGACTTAGAAATTAAACAAAAAAGGGAAGCACTTGAAAATGTTCTAATTACAAGAACTCAAGCACAAAATATTCTTATGATCAAAGAGGCTGGATTTAGAATTGTTGAACCCTTTTTCCAATGTCTAAACTTTTGCAGTTTTCTAGCGATTAAATGATCCGTCCATTTGTTTCTGATTCATCGCCATTTATTCTTAATGATCCAAAAATGAATAAATGGCCAATACCAAGTCAGCCAGAGGTAATAAACGCCCGAGCAGATATACTTCTTTATGAGCATATAAGTCTGCTAAAGAACAAAAAGGTTCTAGAGATTGGCTGTTGCAATGGACCTTTTTCATATATAACGCATATTCTTGGAGCATCCATTATCCATGGCATTGATTCTGAAACTAGACATATTGAAAATGCCAGACATAACTTCGATATGAGTAATATTAATTCAAATGCGTTTGAGTTCTTCATTGCAGATGCGATTGATTTTTTAAATAAAACTCCTGATCATTTCTACGACACAATTATTTGCCTAGATTCTATGCAAAATTATCCTGATCACTATCAATTGATTCAACTATTTCATAAAAAAGCAAAAGAAGCAGTTATACTCGATACATTTACAGCAAACTACACATTACTCCTTGGCAAAAAATCCAGGACAACATTAAAAAATATCCATAACGAGACTTTCAAATTACCCGTCACCTATTATATAGAAGAACACAATAAGCAATTAGCATTTTCTAGCTCCGAATTGTTAGAGCTAATATTTCAAAGTGTCGGGTTTAGCTTTGATTTAGTAAACTGGGAAAAACACTCCCAGAATCCAAGAAAAAACTGGAAAGATTTAATGTCAATGCAGGGGAAAAGAGAGTGTCACTGGACAGACATTTATAGCTCAAATATCTGCGTCAGTTACATCTTAAAAAATAATGGACAAAAAAATGTCTAGAAAAACATATATTGATAAAAACTCCCCATTCCTGATTAATGATCCTCGTCAAAAAAGATGGGCAGTCCCCTACACTTATGAAGTTATTAATATCCGCACCCAAGTCTTATTAGCCAATAATCTTAAATATATAAAAAACAAACGCGTCCTAGACTTAGGTTGCCACTTTGGAACTTTTGCATATATCGCCCTGAAACTAGGCGCATCATATATTGAAGGTATTGATAGCGATCCCGCTTTAATCCAACAGGCCAATCAGTATTTTCAAGAAGAGAATATTGATAAGTCAACATATCAGTTTATATGTAACGAAGCAATCGCTTATATTGAATCTTTACCAGATAATAGTTTTGATACCGTTCTGTGTCTGGGCCTTTTGTACTTTATTCCAAATCCCGGTTATTTAATCCAACAAATCAGCAGAGTGTGTAAAGAAACAGCTATCATTGACACATTTACTGCCTACAATTGTCTATTATGGGGGAAAGACGCTGCCGCGATTCGCAGCAGAACAAAAATGGAAACGTTTGATTTACCCTTACTTATTTTTAAACTCACTAAAGAAAACAAAAAAATGTACAAACTTCCATTTCAATTTAAAGCAAAAAATAAAGAGATTTGTCTTGTTTCATATCCAACGATATCTCTGTTGGAAACGTACTTTAAATCCTGCCAATTTACAATGAATAAATTAAGTTGGAGCAAATACATCGTAAATAAAAACAAGAATATTGAAGAGCTAATCAGCATGGAAGGAAAACAAACATCTCACTGGACCGACATCTACAGCACTAAAGCCAGAATCAGTTATCTACTAAGCAAAGTATGATCCTCCGTCCTTCGTACACCTCCTTTGATAAAGGAGGCTCATAAATTATTTATCATCAGCATTGTCTTTGTTCATTGCATTTTATAATTATCACATTAATAATTATCACCATTTAAAATCTGTTGATATCTGTTATAATTAGTTCACTATTCATTCTAGTTCTTAAGGAGGATTATGATGGCGAATAAAACATTAACTCAAACAATGCAAAAAGAACGGCTGTTTTTTAACAAAGTATACGGATGGATGTCTTTTGCATTATTTATTACCGGATTTTCATCGTTCTATGTCATTTCCTCAAAAACACTTTTGCAAGCATTATATGGCAATCCATTCTTGCTTTTCGGCTTAATTCTTTTGGAACTGGGAACCGTTTTTTATCTTAGTAGTAATATACAAAAAATGTCACTTCAAACAGCCAGAATTACGTTTATTGCCTATTCCATCCTTAATGGAGTGACATTATCCGGATTATTTATGGTATACACCGGAGCATCAGTTACCATGGCATTTTTAATAACCGCATTAACATTCAGTTTTATGAGTATTTATGGATATACAACACAAACTGATTTAACCGATATGGGCAAATTGATGTTTGTTGGGCTTATTGGAATAGTTATAGCCTCTGTTATTAATATCTTTGCACAAAGTTCTGTTTTATATTGGGCGATATCCTACATCGGAGTTATCGTTTTTATTGGTTTAACAGCTTATGATACACAAAAAATAAAACAAATGATGCACCAGATCGTGGGAGATGAAGATACCTATCAAAAATATGCTATTCTAGGTGCTTTAACATTGTACCTAGATTTTATTAATTTATTTATTATGATACTTCGCATTGTTGGAAATAGACGTGATTAATATGAAAAACTTAGAGGTGAAAATATAATGGGACAAACAATAACAGAAAAAATACTAGCAAAACATGCAGGAAAGAAAAGTGTCGTACCTGGGGAATTAATCAAAGCGAAGGTGGATATCGTTTTAGGAAATGATATTACTGCTCCAGTCGCAATAAACGAATTTTACAAAATCGGGGTTAATAAAGTGTTTGCAAAAGACAGAATTTGTCTTATACCGGATCATTTCACTCCGAATAAAGACATTAAGTCTGCTGAGCAGGTAAAAATGCTTCGAGAGTTTGCAAAAGAAATGGGAATTGTTCATTTCTACGATGTTGGGAAGATGGGTGTGGAACATGCACTACTCCCTGAAATGGGTATTGTTGGGCCTGGCGACTTGATAATCGGAGCTGATTCTCATACCTGTACTTATGGTGCGTTAGGTGCTTTCTCCACTGGGGTTGGCAGTACTGATATGGCAGCAGCGATGGCTACAGGAGAAGCATGGTTTAAAGTTCCATCAACAATCAAGTTTACGCTTACGGGTAAAAAGCAAAAATGGGTGTCCGGGAAGGACGTTATTCTATACATTATCGGCCTCATTGGAGTTGACGGTGCGCTTTATCAATCCATGGAATTTACTGGAGATATAAAACAGTTTTCTATTGATGAAAGATTTACAATTGCAAATATGGCGATTGAAGCTGGTGCAAAAAACGGAATTTTCCATGTAGACGATATTACACTTGCCTACGTTAAAGGAAGAACTCTCAGAAACTATGAAATTTATGAAAGTGATAAAGATGCAAACTATGCAAAAGAAATCGTTATCGATCTAAATAAAATTGAACCTCAAGTAGCATTCCCTCATTTACCGGAAAATACAAAACCAGTAAGAGAAGCAAAGGGAATAAAAATTGATCAAGTTATTATTGGATCCTGTACAAACGGAAGAATTGAAGATTTACAAATAGCAGCTCAAGTATTAAAAGGTCATAAAGTTGCCGACGGGGTTAGATGTATTATTATTCCAGCAACACAACAGATTTATAGAGAAGCCATGGAACAAGGATTATTTGATATTTTTCTTGATGCAGATGCAGCAATATCCACCCCCACATGCGGTCCTTGTTTAGGTGGTCATATGGGAATCTTGGCTAAGGGTGAACGCGCAGTTGCAACAACAAACCGAAATTTTGTCGGAAGAATGGGACATATTGGCAGCGAAGTATATTTGGCTAATCCGGCAATTGCAGCTGCATCAGCTATTACAGGGACTATATCCAGTCCCGATGACTTATAATATTTTAGGAGGAGAACTTTAAATGAAACTACACGGTAATGCATGGAAATTTGGTGATCATATTGATACAGATGTTATTATACCTGCACGATATTTAACAAGTTCAGACCCAATGGAACTGGCTAAATATTGTATGATAGACGGTGATGCAGATTTTACAAAAAAAATAAAAAAAGGCGATATTATGGTGGTCGGAGTAAACTTTGGATGTGGATCCAGTCGTGAGCATGCACCAATAGCAATTAAAGCTGCTGGCATCAGTTGTGTTATTGCAAAAACCTTTGCACGTATTTTTTACAGAAATTCAATCAATATCGGATTGCCAATATTAGAATGTCCAGAAGCTTCTGATAAAATATCAGAGGGAGATGTAATAGACATTGATCTTGATAAGGGGTTAATAACAAACGTTACAAAGAATGAACAATATCAGGCGGCTGAGTTTCCACCTTTTATGCAGGACATTATTAATAAGAATGGACTAATAAATTCAATAAAAAAGAGCTGATTTATTGATAGTGAGTTCGTCATTATGTTTCTATTGTTTAGAACTTATTGTAAAAAGAATCATGTGTTATAATATATAATTATGTTAAACCAAACAATAATTCGCATACCGTTACTAATAATACTAATAATGCTAGTTGCATTACTAATTAGTATTATTAGACAAGATATTGCAAAAAAAAGATCATTTATTATTGACGTAGATAAACTTAACGATCGAGAAGAAATTAAAATAGAAGACAAAGAACTAGCCCCAGCCAAAACTAATGCTAAGAAAAAAAGAAAATAAGAAGATGAATGTTTTATTAATCATTCTACTTCTTGGATTATTTAGCATTGTCATACAATTACCTTCTATTTTTTTTATGATTAAAAAAAGAAAACAACTTGAAACTGAACGAGATCGTTTAAATAAAGAACAACCGAAGTAGTCCCTTTATATAGAATATTTGTCTTTGTGTTTTTTTCTTAGCTCTGAAGCGACGTTCATTGGATTGTAATGTTGTGCCTCAGGTTCGGATTGTATCGGTTCTTCATTTTGAATAATATCTTTCTTCAAATCTAGGGGAGTTTCAGTGTGTGGCGTATCAGCCGGAATCGGCGATTCAATACGTGCGCTACTCTCAACAATAGTTGAAACTTCACTTTTAATTATTGGTTTAGATTGGATTTCTTTTGATTTCTTTGTATATAATAAGTCCAATTCAATCTTCTTACTTTTTTCTACATCCAATTCCTGATGAATATACTCTGGAACTGACTCTTCTTTTTTAACTTGTTGTTTATCCTTTATTTTTTCAGATGAGGCGATCTTTATATCTGCTGTGTAATCAAATAACTCCGCATCATCCAAAACACTAATCCATTGTTCAATTGTCATATCAGAAAACTGTCTCGGTCTTAAATCTGGGCCTCCCTGCTCGACAATAAGTTCGATTTCAGCTTGAATCTGATTAATATCTTCCTCCATCATTTCTATCGTTTGTTTCGTTTTTGGATACATATTATCCTTGAACTGCTCCATAAATTCTTGGGTTTTATTATCAATATGTTCAAGATTTTCGATAGATATTTTTTCTCTCATAAGGGCAAGCGTTTCTTCATCCTCATTTTTCTTATTTCGATTTGTAAATAATGAGTTATAAATAATAGGTTTTGCAGATTCAACAAAAATATTTCCGATATGTTCCATATCTTTAATGTCGTTAATAATCTCCAATTTGTTAATATGTCGCTGTTTTCTTAGTTCATTTATAATTTCCACAGGGAAATAATTTAAAACTTTACTCATTTCAACAGTTAATTTATCATCAATATGTTCTTTAAAAACCTTAACCATTTTCCTTTGCAATAAATTTACTTTTAAATCATCAAGAAAAACATTCTGATAGTACCTAAAAAACACAGTGGTTAATTGACCAATTTGCTCAGCTTCTTTTAATGAAATACCTTCTATTCCATTATTTGAAAGTTGACGGATAAAGAGGTCTAATGCAATATCAACATCTTGTTTTGAGCGAACATTCTTTAATAGATTTAAATATTTACTCATTGTATTGTTCCCATTTTGTTATTTCTTCTAATAAATAGGGATTAACCAGCTTCGCAATCTGCGCTGGTAGCTCGGCATCACTAAAATTATTAAACAATTCCGTCAATTGATCTTTTGTTTGAACAAATAATCGATCAGCAATTTCCTCGCCAAGTCTCTGTGCTTTTTCTTTTATTTCTTCTGGCACTTTTGTGCTTTCAATTTTATTAAATAATTCCGGCATCTTCTTTTTTATTTCTTCTTCCATTTTTTCTTTTGAAATCCCGATACTCTCATATCCATCAATTAAAAAACTTGGGTCTGAAAATACCAGAGGAAGCATGCGATGAATTAATTCATCATCAAGCAATAGAACACCATTAAGTATGGCATTGAAAAATAGTTTATTTCGTTTTTTAAAAAACGCATCCTCCTGCTCTTTCAGAAAATCGATTAAACGATTCTTATCATCCATGGTCATTTCTTTAAGTAGTAATAAAAATTCCTCCTCTGACTCATTAAGCAAGCTATCTTTAATTAAAGGGAATTTATTAACTACGCGTCTTTCAAGTGGTTCCGTATCCTCGATCTCATTTTTAATCTCATCAATTTCCATTTTTAATTGGGTTAACTTATTGCGAATCGTATACTTTTGAAGGACACTTTTGGCGAATTTCTGATAATGTTCATTATCAACAATGATTTCATCAAAATTGTAATGCCCCTGGGAAAATTGGTCTATCATACTTGAAGGATCAGACGGCTCATGTTTTTTTACCTCTGGGACAATATCTTCAAGACCAGTAAGTGGATTTGTTCTTAGTTTATCCATAAGCTCTGAAAAGAATGCATTGATATCGCCAGTTCGACTTAATTTTTCAATATCTCCTCCGGCAAAATCCATATGTAATTCATTTTTTATCTTATCAGTATCTCTTTCTGTAAAATAATGTTGATCCATTATAGACGACTTAATTAAGGGTTTGTCGTATATCTCCTTCCATTCAGGTCTAAACTTATCAGCAGCTTCCTTCACATCCTCTAAGAGTTTTTCGAAATGTTTACTCAGTTGATTTGAGGCTTTTAATCGATCCTGAAAAAAATCCAGTAGCTTAATTAAGAGGGAAAAATGGAATGCTGTTCCAATAAAATATGGTACGGATTTGTCCACGTTGTGAATGTAAAAATATATTAAATATCGTTGTTCTATGATAACTTCAAACGAAGTATCGTCTACATAAAATTTAAATGAATTCTTCTTGCTTTCTGGTTTAAAAGATAAATCAGCGAGTTTCTCAGAAAAATGATCAATTTTTTGTTTAGTTGCATCAACATCTTGTCGATTTTCTAATATAGTCATTACTTCTTCCATCATCGCATATGCATCCTGTTCCTCTTTCATTTGAGGTACAACAGATTCATCTAGTGGCTCAAAACCTTTTGGAGTATTTTCACAACGAATACCCAATGAATATTTAATGATATCTTGAATTTCTGCTGTTATTACTTGTAATCGGTTAATTTTATCTTTCATTTTATCCAATAACCCTTCTTGGCCGTTTTAACTTTAGAGCGATATTTTTTTCTTCATTCATTTTTTGATCCCATAACTTATTTGTAATTTGATTAAGTACTTCTACCTTTGAACTATTCATAATACTGCATAAAGCTGAAACAATGTTTGTATTATACTGTTGCAATTGATTCTGCTGCAATTGCTCCTTTATTTGCTTTAAGCGTGGATTTATACTGTCATCTATATTGAACTCCATATATCGATCAATATAAGCGATCGCGATATCCTTATATCCATTATATGTCTGAATAAGCTCAGCTAGCTCCGGATTATCGGTAATTTTGTAATTTGAGTCCGAGACAGCATCCATAATCCGGCTGATAAAATAGTTGGAATTTGGCAGTGTACTATAATAGACAGAAAGCCGATCAATCTGATCAACTAATAACGTTACCTGTTCTTGATTAATATGATTATTATTCTGTTGTCTTGCATTGTTTAAAACGTGTTTAGCTGAAGATAGCACCTGATTAAAACTCTTTAAATTATACTGACTCACATCATAACCTAAATCATCCATAAGCTTTATTAATTGAGACTTAAACGCAAGCTGACTTTGATCAAGGCGCTCCCCTTTTTTAATAAGTTGTTCAATTTCACCCGACGTATATAACAGCCTTTTTACGCTATCCTCAGATTGTAAAACAGCACCTTTTTGTCCAACACCCGCAGTTCGACCAAGCAATATTTTGGTTTCCTGATTCCCGTTTTCTCTAAAATAATCTAAAAGTTGTTCATATTTTAAATTTCTCACTTTCCCACTACCAGTTTTTTTCAACACATCATTTTCTTTATTCAATTTACTAATTAACGTCTGTTTAGCTTTTTTAGACAATTGGTCAAATATCAAAACCGATTGTTCTTTGTCCATATTTATAATCGAATCATAAAAAGAATTTAACAAAATATCTGTAATTCGTGTCTTATTAGCTATCTCCGAATGAGGTGTATTTTCAATAAATATTAACTGTTTAAGTGCTGTAACAAATTCATCAGAATCTGATATTTTTTGGGGCATGTCTTGAAATATTTTCGTATAAAACGATTCCTTTTCTTGTTCTGATAAACGGCTAGAATGAATAAATGTTGCCATGGCCTTTATGAATCCAGTTTGGTTTGTACTCTGAAACATTCTTTCAAAATATAACAATAAACCCGATTCATTACCTTTTAACAAATTTGGATTTATCCTATAAAACTCCAAGACTTCCTTAAACCCTTCTATAGACGTATCCATATTAGTTATGGCTTCAGGAATTAAAGCGACATAGTTTTGCGAAACTTTCACACCGGATAAATTATCGATAAAGACATTACTTTCCATAGAACTGTCTTCCTTTCCAACATAGGTTCTTTGAGTTATGGCTACTACACTTAGCTGAGTCTCAACTTCGGCAATACTTTCTTGCACAATAACCTTCTGCTCTGGAGGAATATTGCTTGCCTCGACTGAAACCTTCAATGCTGCAATTAATTCACGCACCATATCGACAGAATTCTCACTGCTATCTTTTTGTATCTCCTTTATTTTTTCTTGCAGATCAACACCGATTATTAACGAATTATTAACCACGGCCTCAATGCTTTTTATTATTTCAGGCAACTGCGTTTGGATGGACTCATAACTCATGGCAATCACTTTCTGATTAAGAGTATTTATATCTTTAATCAACTTCGCCACTTCTTTTATCTGCATGTCTTCGATATTTACTCCATTCATAATGCTTCCTTCCGGCACCTGATACTGACTACTTGATTCATTTTTGAGGCTATTTTGAAAAGGCACAGAAATTGATAGTGTTACTGCTCCTTGCTTGATCAATGCCTCCGTATCAACTACCATCTGGTTTATTTTGCTGTCCATATCCTTTATGTCCTTCAATATATCGCTGTATACTGGCTTTATCTTCGGCTGACTATTTTCCATTAAATCTACTATTGCTTGTACCACTTGTTTCTGCTCCGGTTCTTTTAGCTGCATCACCATCGCCATCGTCTCAGCTGTTTGTTTTGCATCCTTCGGCATCCAGTTTCGTGCAACTGATTCTGCTACAACCGTCATATTCATAACCACTATTTTCTGTGGCGCGGCTTCTGGATTCGCTTCCTTTAACATACTATTTATCATCGCTTCTCTCGGTTTCGGATCCAGCTTCATTTTCTCAATGATGTCCATGATGACAGGCACACTTTTTTCTGCCGTTTCTGTCACATCCAGCTTGCTAATATAATTTTGAACCAATTCTTTATTCGGTTCCATTACTTTCGGATTATTTTGGATATACTGCAATACCTCCATCGGGTTATTCAGTCTCTGTAATTCAACTGTTTTTTGCTCTTTTGGCATCGAACTATTTAGTATCTGTTCTACTTTATTTTTTACTTGTGTCATAGCAACCGAACTCAGCTGGGTCGCAACTTCGGCAACACTTTCTCGCACGATAGCCTTCTGACTCGGTGCAATCTTGCTTGTCTCGACGGCAGCCTTCACTGCTTCAATTAAAGCGATCGCTTTCTCGACCGGATTTAGACTGCTATCTTTTTGTATTTTAGCTATTTCTTTTTGCATATCCTCGGTAAATATTGCAGGACTTTTTGCTACTACCTCGATGCTTTTTATTATCTCCGGCATTTGTTTCTCAATGGACTCATTATTCACCGCCACTACTTCTTGACTAATACGATTTATATCTTTAATCAACTTCGCCACTTCTTTTACTTGAATGTCTTCCGTATTTATAGCACTGCTCGTTCTCGCTTCCGGTACCTCAAAATTACTATTCGGTTCTTGAACAGCATTACTCTGTTCCTGCATGCCTACCTGCGCCATTGCTTGTGCAGCTGTTCCTTGATTGATCACTGCCTCCATATCTTTAAGTATATTCATGTATACTGGGTTTGTATTCTGCTGGCTATTTTTTCTTAAATCAACAATCGCTTGCACCACCTGCTGCTTTTGCTCAGGTTCTTTTATTTGCTTCACCATAGTCATCGTATCCGTTATTTGTTTCGCATCTTTGGGCATCCAGTTTCGTGCAACCGCTTCTGCAACAACTGCCATATTCATTACTATTTTTTGTGGGGTTACTTTCGGATCCGCTTCTTTTAACAGGCTATTTATCATTGCTTCTCGCTGTTGAGGATTCATCTGCATTTTCGCAATGATGTCCATGATGACAGGCACACTTTTTTCTGCCGTTTCTGTCACATCCAGCTTGCTAATATAATTCTGAACTACTTCTTTATTTGCCTTCATTAACTCTGGGTTTTTTTGAACCGATTCTTTATTCGGTTCCATTACCTTCGGATTCTTTTGAATAAATTGCAATACCTCCATCGGCTTATTCAGTTTCAGTAACTCATCGGTTTTTTGCTCTTTTGGCATCGAACTATTTAGTATCTGTTCCACTTTATTTAATGCTTTATTTGTTATTGTAATACTATCAATACTTACATTAAGAGACGTTATCGCTTCTCCCACTTTTTCCTTCAAACCTTCACTAAGGCCACTTTCTTTAACAGCTTTGGTTACAAGTTCGTTCAATGTCTTTACATCTTTCAATTCCAACTTATCTTTATTTAGATACAACTGAATGGCTTGCGCTAGTTCTGGACTTTTAATAACACCTGTTTGTTGTATATTTTCATAATTTGCCAGCACTTCTTTCATCGCTTGCTCGACGTTGTCCTTCTTTGTAAACGGACTATGCAGGTTTTCAACAATTTGCTGAATCTGTTGAATTTGTGAAATCACTTTTGGGACATTTATCTCTATCATATTTTCCATCTCCACACCTTTGATTGCTCCCTGTGGAGTTTGTGCCGGAGTCACCTGTTGTATATTTAACTGAGAAGGAGTAATGTTTGGTGAAGCAGCCTGAGAGGTTACTCCACTTAGGTTTTTGGAGTTTATCTCATTTATTAGATCTG
>Ga0154585_1067_pt4 | contig 15880 bp, 13 predicted proteins | sample RifGroF2_FD_116014 | JGI IMG/M metagenome (GOLD analysis project Ga0154585, IMG submission 116014) | Candidatus Margulisbacteria bacterium GWF2_35_9 | reverse complement strand
TCATTTTTCTCTTTTTCTATGAGTTGTTTAAGCGCCTCAGCCGCCAATGCATTCATCTCAGGGATGGACCTAGTTGCATAAATTTTATCACGATACTGATTGAATCTTTTTTTGTAATCATTCTCAATGATATTTAGCTGATTCAGTAAACCTAGTCCTATATATGACACCCCAGTTATGAGGGTATCTGTTGATGATTGTCCCAATCCCAGAATAATAAGAGAACCGCCAGTTCCATATGCAACATTTGCATTGTGTTGAGTAATATAATGTTGATATATAGATATCGTTTCAAAAAAATCAACCACTGAAAATTCGCGATAATAATCAACCGACTTGCTAAAAGTTAAACTAATGAGTATTAATGAGAAGACGACTATTTTTTTCATTTTTATCATTCCTGTTTATTAATCGTTATTTTTAAGTATACAGGAACCCGATACTTCTTCCTATTCTATTTCTTGACAATATTCGCTTATGAACCCAACAATAATGATTATGATTAATGACTTAGTTTCTCAAATTTGTCAGTTCGGTGGTAAGCCTTACTATGTTGGTGGATATGTTCGGGATCTTCTCATGGGACTTCCAACCAAAGATATTGATATTGTGATTACAAACATAACTCAATCTGATCTGGAAAAAGCCCTTTTTCCATTTAAACCCAAATATTGCGGAGCTGTTTTTGGAGTATATAAAATAGAAAATTATGATATCGCGTTACCTCGTCTCGAAGTCTCAAGAGGAATCGGCCATACAGATTTTCATATTTCTATTCATAAGGATATTTCGCTTAATGATGATCTTGGTCGAAGAGATTTTTCAATAAACGCAATGGCAATGGATATTTTAACAGAGGAAATTATAGACCCCTATCAGGGACAAAAAGATCTAAAAAATAAAATAATTCGACAACTTAATACAAAAAGTATCGAAGAAGACTACTTGCGAGGTTTGCGAGCCATTCAGTTTTCTTCAAGGCTTAATTTTATTATTGAAGAAAAAACAGTAGAAAACATATTAAAATACCGATACTTACTTCCATCAATATCAGCTGAGAGAGTTCAACTAGAGCTCAATAAGCTCTTATTATCTAACAATCTATCTCTTGGGTTTAGCTATTTAGAAAAAACACATCTAATGGAAGATTTATATCCTCATCTTCATTCTCTTTATACGTCAAACCAAAGCTATTACAGAAAATTATTAGACACAATATCCCATTCAGAAAAGGATATTGAACTGCGATTATCACTACTCTTTAACCCTCTCCACATGACCACAAATCATCATCAACACAATATTTGTTCTACTGAGAGCCTTCATATCATTGAAAATAAGCTAAAAGATTTTAAATACAGCAATAAGATTATTTCGTCCGTTTTAACGCTAATATCTGATCCAATACTAGATGGCACAAATTTTGTCATAAAAAAAACACTTGGGCACTATGGATTAACAATGACGAAAAGAATGCTTTTATTCTACTATTATACAAGCGTCTTAAGCTGCTATAACGAGTTAAATTATACGCTTTCTTCACTTTATTCAGAACTTGAGCGTGTCATAAACTCCAATGAACCGAATACTCTTTCAGATCTAGCTGTAAATGGCTCAGATTTGATTTGCCTAGGTCTTTCAGGGAAAGACATTGGTATTACCCTTAATTATTTATTAGACTGTGTTTTAGAGAGTCCTGAGCTAAATACTAAAGAAACGCTATTCAAACTTGCAAAAACACATACTCGAAATTAGTTTAGCAGGGATTCAATAAATAAACAGATTACTGTTATTATATAAATAAGAAAAAAACTATTTTTGAGGGATTTATATGTGCATATTAGCCATTGATCAAGGTACGACTGGGACTACAACCATTTTATATAGCCAAACAGGTACTATCATCGACAAAGCATATCGTGAGTTTCCTCAGTATTATCCAAAACCAGGCTGGGTGGAACATAATGCCATGGAAATATGGCAGACAGTTTTAGATACTGTTCAGGAGATACTGGAACGTAATACTATAAAAATTGAGGCAATCGGTATTACTAACCAACGCGAGACTACAATATTGTGGGATAAACATACCCATGAACCACTCCATAATGCAATTGTTTGGCAGTGTCGACGAACCACTGAAATGTGCGACGAATTTAAACATTCAACAGAGATGATAACGGAAAAAACCGGGCTACCCTTGGATGCATACTTCAGCGCAACAAAAATTAAATGGCTTCTTAATAATGCTTCCAATGTAAGTCCTGACAATATTGTCTTTGGGACAATTGATACATGGTTAATTTGGAAACTGACAGGAGGACAAGTTCATGCGACAGATCATACAAACGCATCTAGAACCCTTTTATATAATATTGCTCAAAAAAAATGGGATGAGGACCTTCTGAATTTATTTAACATCCCAGCGTCTATTTTACCTGAGGTTAAGTGCTCAATAGACGCTTACGGAACGGTTCAATCGATTGCGAAGCTTCAAGGGGTTCCGATCTATGCCGTTGCAGGAGATCAACAAGCAGCACTATTCGGACAAACGTGTTTTCATCCCGGAATGATAAAGAATACCTACGGCACAGGTTGTTTTATGGTCATGAACACTGGCAACAATTTAATTCGATCTAAAAATGGATTGGTTACTACCCTAGCTGTTGATGGTAATGGGAATGCTTGCTATGCGCTCGAAGGCTCTATTTTTATAGCTGGAGCAGCAATTCAGTGGCTACGCGATGAGCTTAAGTTAATTGAAAAAGCGTCAGATAGTGAACAAATTGCATATAGCGTCGAAGATAACCATGGAGTGTATTTTGTTCCAGCATTTGTCGGGTTAGCTGCGCCCCACTGGAATATGGCTGCCCGCGGTACCATAACTGGATTAACTCGTGGGGCTAATAAAGCACATATTATTAGGGCTGCCTTAGAAGCAATGGCATATCAAAGTTATGATGTATTTACAATTATGCAAAATGAAATGAAAGTTGATGTTCCAAAATTAATGGTAGATGGTGGCGCCGTTATGAATAATTTTCTTATGCAATTTCAAGCAGATATACTTAATAAACCTGTCTTGGTACCAAATAATATTGAGTCAACATCCCTTGGAGTTGCAATGATGGCTGGATTAAAAGCAGGTATTTGGAGAAGTTATATCGACCTTGAGGCATTAAAACACTATGATAAAACATTTATTCCAACTATGAATGAACCCTCTCGACAGAAGTTAATTGATGGTTGGCATAAAGCACTGAAACAGACACTATTATTATAAAGGGGTCACGTTGAAGGATATAATTATTATCGGTGGTGGTATTATTGGAACAGCGATTGCTCAAGCCTTATGCAAATATGAGCTCGACATCCTGCTTATTGAAAAAGAGTGTGAATGTTCCTTTGGTGTATCTAAATCTAACAGCGGAATCATTCACACAGGTTTTCAATCAAAATATGGTTCCCTAAGTGCCACTTTGGCTGCCAGAGGAAACCAACTATACACTGATTTGTCCATTGATTTAGATTTTCCATTTCGACGAATCGGGGAACTAATTGTCGCTCATATTGATGAAAAGCAACAACTAGAGGATCTTTACAAAAATGGCTCTTTGATTGGCATCTCAGAAATGAAGATTGTAGATAGAGAGTGGTTAGCCATTCATGAACCAAACCTTTCTGAAACTATTTCGTTTGCTCTTCTTGGGAGTACAGCCGGTATAACAAATCCCTACGAAGCCTGTTATGCTTTTTTTGAAAACGCAAAAGCAAATAATGTTCAATTTAATTTAAGTGAAACTGTTGAAAATATATCTCAACTCAATGAACGTTGGGAAATTAGAACTAATATGTCAACTTATCAAACAAATTTTGTTATAAACTGTGCAGGTCTCTTTGCAGATAAGGTCTCTCAATTGGCAGACATTGAGTGTGAAACTATATTCCCTCGAAAAGGAGAGGAACTTCTATTAGACCGGCACGTTGGGGAGCTTTGTAAACATATTATTTTCCCTCTACCAAAGCCAAATACAAAAGGAATACTAATCATCCCGACAATTGATCATACTACAATGATAGGACCTACTGCAGAAGTTATTGATGATAAAGAGGATCTTCGCACAACAACAGCCTCAAAAGATCATATAATTAACTCAATTAAAGATCTGGGCCCTGTCATAGACCCTGCTACAATTATAACCGCCTTTTCAGGACTAAGACCAGCTACAAAATTAGGTGATTTTTATATCAATGAAGACAGAAAGGGTTTTATAAATCTCATTGGCATTCAATCTCCTGGATTAACCGCAGCGCCAGCAATTGGAGAATTTGTTACTAGCATTATCTCAAAAAACATTAAATTAACTATTAAAAAAACTTACATTTCAAAAAGGAAGTCTATTCCAAAAATACGTGACATGTCTGTTTCAGCTAAAAATACCCTAATCAAAAAAGATTCCGATTTTGGTACAATTATTTGTCGATGTGAAGAAGTCACAAAGGGTGAAATTCTCGAAGCTATCCGTCGAGGTGCCAAAACTCTTGATGGAATTAAATTCCGAACACGCTGTCAAATGGGCCGCTGTCATGGTTCCTTTTGCACGATGAAAATTATGGATATTATGCATGAAGAACTCGGCATTCCTTACAATGAAATTACCAAAAGAGGTCATGATAGCTATGTCACAATATAACCTGATTATTATTGGAGGTGGTCCCGCTGGAATGGCGACAGCCTATAGTGCGTCTCAATCGGGTTTAAATAAAATATTACTAATAGAGCGTCTTCCAAAACTGGGCGGGATTTTAAATCAATGCATTCACGAAGGATTTGGCCTTCACTATTTTAAAAAAGAACTAACCGGAACAGAGTATTCTGCAAAATATAGTGCCCTTTTAGAAGGAACATCCATCGAAATACTTACCTCTAGTTTTGTAACCGGAATAAGCGACAACAATAATGTTACTTATATAAACAGCAATGGAATTTCTACCGTATCAGGTAGAAAAATTGTTTTGGCAACTGGTTGTCGAGAGCGTACTAGAGAAATGCTAACAATTCCTGGCACTCGTCCATCTGGAATCTATACCGCAGGATTGTCTCAAGAAATGATTAATATTTATGGACAACTTCCCGGAAAGAGAGTCGTTATAGTCGGTTCAGGGGATATTGGATTAATTATGGCCCGCCGACTTACTTTAGAGGGATCAGCCGTCATTTTCTTGCTAGAGGTACGCCCAACTTTGGCTGGCCTAATTCGAAATAAAATTCAGTGTTTGGACGATTTTAATATACCCCTGTTATGTAACCATGAACTTCTTGAAGTATACGGCAAAAACAGAGTCTCAGGTATCCGATATCGTGATAACACAAGTCACCAAGAACATTATATAGACTGTGACACTCTTCTATTTTCTGTTGGACTCATTCCGGAAAACGACTTATTAAAAGCAACTCCTTCTTCTATTTGCAATGGCATCCGGTTAATTGGAAATGCCGAATATGTTCACGGTCTTGTTGATGAAGCAACAAAAGAGGCTGAAAAGCTTGGAAAAGAAATAGCAAAGGAGCTTATCCTATAATGACTACAGTGATCTGCATTATATGTCCAAATTCCTGTGAGTGCGTTGTAAATGATAATACTGTGTCAGGCGCAAAGTGTAAACGCGGGGTTTCTTTTTCCCTACAAGAGGTTTCACTACCGCTAAGAACAGTTACGTCCACTATTTGTTGTCAACTTATAGATAAAAGATTACGAATCCCAGTAAAAACAAAATCATCTGTTCCTATAAAAGACATCCCTCACATTATGAAAAGAATAAAACAGCTTGTTATATACCATAAACCAGAGCTAGGCGAGCTCATTATTAATAAGGATATTCTCATGGACACTATTCTAATAATCACGGGAACATAATATGACTCGGATTAAGGAATTCTCTCTAATTTCTAAAGATGGACTAACTCTATTTGGAAAAATCTGGCATACAGATTTATATGAAAATGGAATTATTTGTCTAATTCACGGAATTGGCGAACACTCAGGGAGATACGATCACCTAGCAAAAGCATTCAACAATATTGGTTACAGCGTTGCAGCAATCGACCTTCGAGGACACGGAAAATCAGACGGAAAAAGAGGGCACATACAATCGTACACAGCCATACTGAATGATATAACAATTTTGTTTAATTACGCTTGTAAACAATCATCTAAAAAAAAGTATATCTACGGCCATAGTTTAGGGGGTAATTTAGTTCTAAATTATATTTTAGAATTTCCGACTCATTTTTATGCAGCTATTGTTACAAGTCCCCTTTTACGCTTGGCTTTTATCCCACCAAAGTGGAAACTATATATGGCAACTCTTGTAAAAAGAGTTATTCCTAGCCTCTCCATGCCTACAAATTTAAAAATTTATGACCTGTCTCATGATCCACATGTTTTAGAGCTCTACAGAAAAGACCCTCTGGTTCACTCGCAAATATCCGCTAATACCTTCGTATCCTTTATTTCATCAGGCATTACAGCAATAAATAAAGCGCCAACACTCAAAATACCTTTACTCCTTATGCATGGAAGTCTAGATGCGATTACATCTCCACAAGCCAGTTTAGAATTTTCATATGCCGCCGGCTCGCTATGCTCTTTTAAGGAGTGGGCTGGGCTTTATCATGAGTTGCATAATGAGCTAGAAAAAGAAGATGTAATAAAATATATGTGTGATTGGCTACTTAGTTTATAGTTTTCTTAAAAACTCATAAAACAAATATTGTTGTGTATACAAAAAAACTTATTATAGAGAGGTATAATCAATATATTTTACTCATGAATTAAGTAGTTAAGCTATCAAACAGCTTTTTATTACTTCTCCCGCAATATCCATCAACGGAATTGTAACCGAAACTCCGCCTAATAAAACAGCTTCTTTTGGCATTCCATAAACGACACAACTGTCTTCATTTTGTGCAATCGTTTTTGCCCCAGCTTGTTTCATTTCAAGCATTCCCTTTGCTCCATCCTCGCCCATTCCTGTCATAATAACTCCGACAGCTTTATCTTTAAAATTTCGAGCAGCCGATTTAAATAAAACATCCACTGATGGACGATGTCGACTTACTAATGGTCCTGATTTTACTTCTACATAATGAAGAGCCCCATTACGGTTAACAAGCACATGACTGTGGCCTGGAGCGATTAAGACTTTTCCAGGTTCAATCAAGTCATTATCTTTTGCCTCTGATATATTTAAATCATAGGCTTTATTTAAATGATCAGCAAATGATTTTGTGAAATTCTCAGGCATGTGCTGAACAATAACTATTCCCGGGCAATTTGAAGGTAATCCCGCAAGGAACACCCTTATCGCCTCCGTCCCACCAGTGGAAGCACCAACAACTATAATCTTATCTTTAACAAAGATAGGTTTATTCAATTGTCTTATTGGTCTATCCGTTATTTTTTTTGAAGTATCTCTGACGTATTTACTAACATTTTTTACTTGTGCTGCAGCTTTAACAATATCAACAATCTGAATTTTAAATTCCATCATAGCTCTGTCATCTGATATATTGGGTTTTCTAACCACTTCGAGGGCACCATATCTCATCGCATCGATTACATATGCAGAACCTTCGGTCGTAAGTGAAGAGCAAATAACGATTGGAATGGGATTCTGTTCCATAATTATTTTTAAAAACGTAATACCATCCATCCTTGGCATTTCAATATCAAGAACAATCACGTCAGGAACTATTCTCTTCATTATTTCAGTCGCCTCATATGGATTTGGGGCAGTTCCAATAACTTCTAGGTGTGGGTCATCGTTAATACACTTAGACAATATATGCCTAATAATTGCGGAATCATCAACTATTAATACTTTTTTCTTCATACCTAATTCCTACTTATTGTATTTTTTTCTATAAATACAACCTGTTACTTTTTCCAAACTTGAACCAGAATACATTATTGTGTCTGCCGAACCAAATATAATATAACCACCAGTTAGTAACCTTTTGCTCATATTATCGATTACTTTTATTATCTCTGCATTTTGGAAATATATAAATACATTCCTACAGAATATTATATCAGCTTCACATACATCGTCAAAATGATCTTCCATTAAATTTAATACAAAATATTCAACCATATTTCTAATTTCGGGGGTAACTTTGATCAGATCCATCTTATCATTTTGACCTCTTAGAAGGTACTTTTTTTGGTACGCTAAAGAGATTGAATCCGCTTTGCTTACTGAGTATATCCCCTGTTGAGCTATACCAAGAGCATTAGTTGAAATGTCTGATGCAATAATTTTAATGTGTTTATTGATATGTTTGTCCCTCGTTAATAGTTCTTTAACTGTCATAGCTATAGAGTAAGGTTCTTCGCCAGTAGCACATGCGGCACTCCAAATAACAATTTCATTTTTTTTAGACTGCTCAATTATCTCAGGAAGAATTTTATCTTTTAAATTATCAAATTGTTCTGGGTCTCTAAAAAAATCTGTTTTATTTGTTGTTATGGCATTTATAAAATGTTTTGTTTCTTTATCTTTTCCTTCCGTGCTACTGATGTATTCACAATACTCATTAAATGATCTCATTCTAAGTTCCTTTAACCGATTTTGCAGTCTATTTTGAACCAGAATTCTCTTGGCTGGTATCATATATATTCCAAGTAGCGAATATATATACTTTTTTAAGAAATTAAAATCATCTTCACCTAGTACAACAAGGCCCATATTATGCTTTATTTCTCACAATAATTGCAACGATAGATGCTATTTCACTAATTATTTGATAGTCTTCAGATTTTTTTACGTAATTATCTTCAAGAAATAAAACCATCAAACCAATCATGGTGTCATTCGTTTTCATCGGGATACAATAATGACTTGGCACCAATATATCTTTATTTCGATCATGTTCGACCTTATTCATAATTTGTTCCCCACAAAAACACGTGTCACTCGAAATATTTTCACAAAATGTTAACAAATCCGAAGATATACCGCTTGACTCTCTTAGAACCATTTTTCCATTCGTGTCGTCAATGATATAAATGGCTCCCTTTTGCATAACACCCTCTATAATTGGTAAATCTATTATAAATTCAAGAATATCTTTTAATCGTTTATTGCTTTGGGTTTCACTAATAGCTAATTGTAGAATCGAGCTGATAATACTTTGTACAACACAACTTGTTTGGACCTGCCTCTTTGTATTATTTAAGTCGACTAAATTTCTTACTAATCCTCTTAATTCAAATATGTTAAACGGTTTTTTTAAAAAAGAACTCACTCCCAAGCTAAAACATTTTTCAATTTCATTATCACTACCATGCCCAGTTAAAACAACTATTGAAGATAGGTCATAGGGCATAACCTTAATTTTATCTAAAAAACCAAACCCATCTAAAATAGGCATCCTGAGGTCTAAAAGAACAACGACTGGATTATATTCAATATATTTTTGAAACCCTATCTCTCCGTTTTCAGCATATATAAAGTGATACTTCTCATCCTCTAGTGCATCAAAAACGCTTTCCTTAATAATAAACTCATCATCTATCACCAGTATTGTATTATTCATTTTTTCTCCCCTCATTTGATTGACTTCTTATTTGCAATAATGCCGGTAATTGTATAACAAAACATGTTTCCCCGCTATTGCTGGCATTATAATTAATACTACCACTATGATCGTTTATTATTCCATATACAATCGATAATCCAAGCCCTGTTCCCTTTCCAACAGGTTTAGTTGTATAAAACGGCTCGAATATTCTTTCAGCCTCTTCATTACTAATCCCAACACCGTTATCGGATAACTCAATTACAATTTTGTTATTTTTTTGTAGATAATATATGACAACTCTTATGCAGGCATTATTTTCTTTATCCTTTAAAGCATCTATTGAATTCTGGAACAGATTGATAAAGACCTGCTCCATCTGAGTAACATTTGCAAATATATCGGGTAGATCATTTTCTATATTTAGAATTAAATTGATACTATTTAACCGAATCCTTTCACCAATAAGTAGCAATGTATTCTCAAGGATAACTGCAATACTCACTTTTTGAAATTCAATATCATCATTTCGACCAAATATCCGCATATGTTTTATTATTTGATCAATTCTTTTGACCTGTTGTTTTGCAATAATCAGCTTATCCAACATTTTATCTCGATCCATATTCTCACTATTTATATTCTTCGAAATTAGTTGCAAATAGGTACTAATATAGGTTAATGGTTGATTTATTTCATGAGCAACCCCTGTCGATACTTCCCCTAGAGTGGCTAATTTTGATTGTGCTAATAGTTTTACCTGTAAAGATTTTTCCTCCTCTTCGATTCTTTTTTTCTCGCTAATATCCCTAAAGGTTACAACAACACCATTAATTTCAGGTTTATCTTCTAAATTATTCATTACGCCTTCAACCCATATAAATTCCGAATCACTTCTTTTAAATCGAATATCACTAAAACTTATTTTATTTAAATTTTTGCTTAACAATTCCATATATTGTTTATTAAATTCTTCGGATTCATCTTTATGAATATAATCCAATATACTTCTATTCACGATATCCTCTTTAGAATAACCCAATATGCTATTAATCGAGGGGCTTATATATTTAATTCGGCTCTTGGTATCGATAATTGCAATAATATCCGATGTATGTTCAATAATTGCTCTAAACTTCGTCTCACTCGTACGCAAATCTTCTTCTGCTATAAATTTTCTAATACTATTTCCAAGTTCTTTACCTATTATGGTCAACACTCTTTTGTCATCATTTAGAAACTGATATTTATATTGCTTACCTGCACAAATACTTCCAATAAGTTCATTATTAGACCTAATAGGTATAAAAACAAAAGATTTAACCCCACTCATTCGAATTAAGGCAGGAGTATCTGAGTTATCCTCCTCCCAATAAACTGGCTCTTTTTTTTCAAACATATCACGATAAGGCTGTCGATCAATATTGATGAACTTTATCATCTCAGCATACTCTGTTGAAACCCCTTCATATAGTATAAGCTTTGCATCTCTTGAATTCTTTTGTAACATAAAGACCCATCCAGCATCAAATTGTAAATACCTCATAATCCCTTTTTTTACTACTCTAAGCAAATCATCTAATGATGTAGTCGTGTTAATTTCAGAAATAATATGATTCAAAAATATTAGCTCGCTATTTCTTTTTGCTATTTCTTCTGTTTTAACCTTTGAATCTGTTATATTTCGATAAAAAGTAATGATGCTCAGCTCACTTTTATATTTTATTAAACCGATGGTAATCTTAACGTAAATTAACTTTTTATCCTTCCGATAAGCAATAATATCCTCAGTTGTAAGTGTCTCTCCTAAAATTACCTTTTCAAATAATTGATTTAAATAATCCACAAAAACACTCGGATGAATGATGTCTATTTTTTTATCAATTAATTCTTGCTCACTGTATCCCAGCATATTTTTAAATGAATCATTCGTAAATACAAAGGATTTACTTCTACCACTCATAATTGCAATACCATCAAAGGTTTTGCTCAGTATTTCTGATATTCGATTCTCATACTCTTTCAAATCGTCTCTTGCACTATTTTTTCCTGTTATATCTCTAATAAGTACAATCGTTGAACTATTACTCTGACCCTTACTTATCACGTTAATAAAAATTTCAACCTGATGCACTCTCCCGTTTTTGTTCTTAATTTCAGATTCATAGCCTGTTATATCTTTTTTTTCTAAAATACTTTCCTTAATTTTGTCTAATATATTACTGGCCTTTGATTTAACCCAAGTCACATTATTGTATATATTTTGCCCAATAACCTCTTTAGGGTCATATCCAAACACATCTTTCAACCGATCATTTACCTCAATAATACTGCCACTCTCATCTATAAAAAAAATAACATCTGGTGATTCATTAAATATTGTTACAAATTTACTATTATTTTCTTCCTCTATAGATAACAATACTTTTTCTTTGCTAGTATCCTTTGACACAATACAGATCTTATCTCCATCCAATATATTAATCGTTGCGATAAGGCTTTTCCAATCACCTTCTTTGGCTCTTACCCTAAACTCAACTCTTTCTGTTATCGCTGAAAACTCGTTGTTCCGTAAACTATTTTTCTTTTTTGTTATTAGATATTTGTTCAGAAAAGGAGTTAATCTTTTTTTATCTTCTAGATGTATAAGCTTCAACGCGGATGTTCCAACAAGATCATTTATTTTAATTCCTAATAAATTTTCGCAAGATGGATTTAGATATAAGAATTTTAACCGATAAGAAAATTGCACCACTGCAATTAAATCATCGGTTCCATCAATAATATGATTCTTTAGCTCGTTTGATCTTTGTATTTTTTTGATTTTTGTTTCTAATTCTTTTACTTTTTTTGGTAGATCCATTATTATATTGCTTCTATAAGAAGTATTAAATAATTTATTCCACCAGCCTCGTTTGGAATAGGATTTCATCTGCTTTAGCAACACTTATGCATTTTTATCTTGTTTTCTTTTTATGCTACAACTAATTTTCTATTCACTTGATAGGAGCAAAATCATCGTTATCACTATAACCGCTATCGCCTAAATCCAAAGAGATCTTAGATGCACTACTCATTCTTGAGTCTATTTTTTTTTCATTTTCCTTATGATCTTTTAAATCTCCAACCTCAAAGTACTCCACTGTATTTTGCAATCTAGCTGCTTGAGCAGCTAACTCCTCTGCTAAAGCTGATAACTCCTCAGATGCTGAAGAATTTTGCTCAATAATTTGTGTCAATTTATCCGTTGATTCCTCTATGCTATCAACATCGTTCTCTTGATCACTACTAACAGCTCGTATTTGTCTAACTAAGTCTGCTGTTTTTCTTATGTCCGGAACCAACTTTGACAACATGTTTCCAGCTTTTTCAGCTATTCCCATACTATCTGAAGACAATTTATTGATTTCTGCTGCTGCCTTTTGACTTCTTTCAGCTAACTTACGGACTTCTGCAGCGACAACCGCAAATCCTTTTCCATGCTCACCAGCTCTTGCAGCCTCAATGGCAGCATTCAATGCAAGTAGGTTTGTCTGTCGTGCAATTTCCTCAATAATTGAAATTTTGCCTGATATATTCTTCATAGCATCCACCGCTTGCATAACAGCCTCACCGCTCATTCCGGCAGACTCAGCTGCTGCAACAGCTTCAGTTTCTGTTTGTTTAGCACTTTCGGCATTTGCCTTTATTTTTTTTGAAACACTATCTATTAATGTTGCCATTTGCCCTGCTTCAGATGCTTGTTTGCTTGCTCCAATTGCCATTTCCTGAGAACTAGAAGTTAATTCTTCACTTCCTGATGCGACATATGAAGAACCAGCCAATACATTTACAATAACAGTTCGAACTTGCTGAATCATCTTTGAGCAACTAATTTTTAAACTATCCTTATCAGACCGGATATGAACATTAACTTTTAAATTACCTTTAGCAATTTCCCCAAGAATATCCTCAACCTCCCGAAGACTTTCAACCATTGTTTGAAGGGCTTCTACTAATTGACCGATCTCATCATCCTGCTTAATATGGATGTTTTCTGTTAAATCTCCTGCTGCAACCTTTTTTGCAAACTCAACGCCAATTAGAATTGGTGTTGTTATAGATTTAGCAATAAAATATAGGCCGATTGCAATTACAATGCTAACTATAATAATCCCAATAATAACAATATTTATCGCTTTACTGCTTGCCTTATTTATAAATTGTCGGTTGTACCCGATTTTAAATTTCCCAATAACTTCGCCTCTCGAATCTGTTATTTCCTGACTAAAATTTTCCAACTTCTTCTTCTGAACATCATCTGGCTCTTTGCTCGCGGTAAATGGCTTATTTTCTTTATCATAAAAAATAGCATACGCAACCTCTTTACTGCTTTGAAGTTCCGTAACAAATCCTTCTAATGCATATGAATCATAATTAAGTATATAGTTCATACTAATTTTGCTCATCAATCGGGCCATATTCTCACCATTAACCTGCATAGTTTCATTTAAAGCTGCTGTCTGGTTTCTAACCATGTATATGCCTAGGAATGACATTACAACAATAATCATTAAAATTGCAGGAACCTGAAATTTCTTGCTTATTGTATTCAACTTAAAAAAATTTAAAAACATTTCCATTTATTCTCCTTTCTACTTCAACAATTATATTAATCTTCTTTACCTGCATCGAAATACTCGACCGAGCTTTGTAAACTCTGTGCCTGAGCCGTTAACTCTTCTGATAATGCTGATAACTCTTCAGCTGACGCTGAGTTTTGCTCAATTATTCGTGTTAGATTACTAATTGATACTTCAATGCTTCCTACATCGGCTGCTTGATTGCTGCTAACAATACGAATATCTCGAACTAACTCTGCTGTCTTTTCTATATCCGGCACTAATTTTGTAATCATTACCCCGGCTTTCTCAGCAATATTCATGCTACTTGATGAAAGCTGGTTAATCTCTGCTGCGGCTTTTTGACTTCGTTCGGCTAATTTTCTGACCTCCGCCGCCACAACCGCAAAGCCCTTGCCATGTTCTCCGGCACGAGCTGCTTCTATCGCCGCATTTAGTGCCAACAAATTTGTCTGTCTTGCGATTTCTTCAATTATCGATATTTTTGTCGATATATCTTTCATTGCTGTTACTGACTGCGAAACTGCTTCTCCGCTATTCTTTGCAGATTCAGCCGCTGATGTGGCTTCAACCTCTGTCCGCTGAGCATTCTCTGCATTTGTTTTTATTCTCTCAGCCATTGCTTCCATAAGCCTTGCAACAGTATCAGCTTCTAGTGCTTGCTTTCCTGCTCCAATGGCTAACTCTTGAGAGCTGGTTGTTAGTTCCTCGCTACCGGCTGCCACATATCCCGAACTTCTCTGAACATCTTGAATGGCAATCCTCATTTGCTCAATCATTTTAATACATGAATGTCGGAGTTTATCCTTATCTGACAACGGATTTATTTTAACCGTCAAATTACCTTTTGCTACTTCTTCTAATGTAGATTCAAGCTCTCTTAATCCTTCCACCATATCCTGAAAAGACTGAGCCATTTTTCCAAGTTCATCATCACCATAAACATCCACATTTTGAGATAAATCCCCAATTGATATCCTCTTGGCCAACTCAACTGTCCCCGATATCGGCTTTGTAACAATTAAAATAATAAACCTTAATCCTACTGCGTTAACTAAGTTCGCAACTATAATACAAATCAAAATAATAATAATTGCTTTTTTTCGTGATTGGTCAATACTCTTTCTGTTATATCCTATTTTAAAATAACCGATTACTTCATCATTATCCATTTTGATGGAACTAGTAAATATAACAAGATGATTCAGTTGGGAATCTTGTGGTACTGGCTTTTTGTCTATAAAGGACATCATGTTTTTGTCATAAAACCCGGCAAAATCGACTTCATCGTTACTCTTTAATTCTTCGACAAACCCTTCTAAAGGAAACGTTCCGTAGTTCATGATAAAATCTACACTTATTTTAGCCATTAATTGGGCTGTTGCTTCTCCTTTTTTCTTAAGAGACTGTTCCAGTAGATTTGATTGATGTACGATTATAACAAATCCAAGTACCAACATTATACCAGTGATCATTACTACAGCCGGCAACTGTATCTTCTTTGAAAATGTATTTAATTTTATGCTTTTTAAAAACTCACCCACTATTTTCTCCTCAACAAAGTCCTATTACTAATCTTCCTTACCTGCATCGAAATACTCTACAGAGGTTTGTAAACTCTGCGCCTGAGCGGTTAACTCTTCTGATAATGCTGATAACTCTTCAGCAGATGCCG
>Ga0154585_1066_pt4 | contig 16144 bp, 13 predicted proteins | sample RifGroF2_FD_116014 | JGI IMG/M metagenome (GOLD analysis project Ga0154585, IMG submission 116014) | Candidatus Margulisbacteria bacterium GWF2_35_9 | reverse complement strand
CTTCGCTTGGCGCACATATCGAAATAGTAACATAAATGGTTGTATTATATACAAGAAACAGAATAAGTATTTTATTTTGCTTAACAAATGAGTATAATAAAATAAAGTATACACGTAATAAGGGGTAAATATGTTAAAAAATGCTAATGATGAGTTAATGGTACTTGGTGTAAAAGAAGACGGTAAACCGTTAAATGCATTCATAATCGATGATTCAATTGCAATGATAAAAATTGTAACGCGTACTTTAAAAGATTTCGGATTAAATGTTATTGGATCCGCAAAAAATGGTGAAGAAGCCCTTAAATTGTTAGCAGAAATAAATGAGCCTGTTGATTTGGTTACCCTAGATATAACAATGCCAATTAAGGATGGATTAACTACGTTGCCAGAAATAGTTGAGGGATACCCAAATACAAAAATTATTATGGTCTCTGCGTTAGGTGATAAGAATCGAGTTATCCAAGCAATGCAGATGGGTGCAAGTTATTATATTGTTAAGCCATTTAGAAAAGAAACGTTTTATATGGTTTTAAGACGCGTTTTTAAATAGATAATTTTCATCCTAAATTAAGCAAATAACTTTCGTTCAAATTATTTCGAATAGAATTTGTCTGCGATATCTGAAATCTTCTTTGTCAGTGAATCTGAGTTTACGTCTTGAGATACGACAGTCCCGAAGTTTGGTTTGATAAAGACAGAATAAAGATTGTCTTTTGCTTTCGTATTAATCATAAATGGAGAATGTGTTGTATATAGAATTTGGTGTTTTTGTGTTAATACATCATGAATATATTTACAAAATTCGGATTGAGCATCGATGCTTAAATGATCTGAGGGTGTATCAATAAGTATTATATATGGTTCGGTTTTATCTTTTATTATTGATAAGGAGCAAAGGAACGATAAAAAATAAACTAGTGATTTTCCATGTTTTCCAATAGGTAAAGTGATCTTAGTTTCTTTATTGGTTATGTTGATATAAATTGTGGAATCAATACGAACATTTTGGGCAACTAGGGATTGAATATCAATATCAATTTGTAGATGTTCAAAAATTTGTAAAATGGAAGAAAGGTGTGATGACAGATTACTTGATAAGTTATTCATTGTTTCAAGTAGTTTATTATTATCTGGTTCGGTTAATAAGCTGTTAATATCTACTTCCAGTAGTTTTAAGAAAGCTAAAGCTGTTTTTGCAGCTTCTTTAACATCATCTGATGAAGAGAGGGCTTTGGTTATTTGTTTTAATGAAAAATAACCCGGTAGCTTATGAACTTCAGAAATATATAGGAATTTGGGTATCCAGTGTTGAAAGTATCCTTCAATAATTTCTTCCTTCATTGAACGAATTTTCAATAATTCAAGTTGGGTAATAAACGAAACGAGGCTGGTTGATAGAGGAGGCAATTCCTTCGCAACACTATAGCAGGATTCCACTGAATTAATCTTACTTAAATGTTTCTCAAATAATTTTGTTAAATTTCTTTTATCAATAAGATGTTTAACATAACTTTCTTCGTTAATTTCAAAATCCCAATGGAGATTATTTGCATAGTCTCTTGATACAGTAATAATATCGGAATTTATGCAATGGTCTCCAAATTTTTTATTAATAAATATTAATTCTGCATCAGTTAGTTTAAAGGTACAAGTAATTACTCTTGTTTTAGAGTTTTGGTATTCAATCTTGTCTTTTGGAAAATCATCAGACTCAAAAAACTTGTTTTTCGAAAAAGCGGGGTTCAATTTGTAAAGAGCTTCAAATAAAGCTGTTTTTCCACTATTGTTGTTGCCAATGAAACACGCAATATCGTTAATGTTGATAATACCGGAATCACTGATGCATTTATAGTAATTAACCTGAAAGTTTAAGAGCCTCATATAAATACTTTATAATTCAAATCAGTACGTCCTTCAATAAAATTTATGTTTTTCCTTGAGTGGGATTTTCTATTTCCAGTTTAATTCCCCATTATTATATTAGTATTCTACTATAGGGCTTAATAAAATTAATAGAGGGGAATAACTAATGGCTATTAGAAAACCATCGTTGATTGATAGGTCGGGTTTATCGCTGAAATAATAGTACTATCAACTTTTTTTTCATCTTCGTCTTCAAATCTTGAATAGAGTGCTTGTATGTTTTTCATCTCATCAAAAGGAGTTGAATTGTGAAGGGCATTCTTTTTATCTAATGGATCTGTATCAATATTTTTACCGCCAGTTGTTTTGAGCATGTTGATTGCATCATTAAAGGAAACGCCTAATTTATTGGCGATACTACTTACTGCATCTTTGATATTATCAACAGATCCACCTAATGTCATAGAGGATAATGAGACCTGCGACACTTCTTGTAAATCGTCGAGTTCATTTTGAAAACTGTTTATAAACGACGTGCCATTTATAGAAAAACTGCCTGCGCTATATTCCTCAGTTAATGCAGATAAAGCATCTACGTCTTGTTTGGAATTGATACCTAACGAACCAGAATTGATGCCAGCGTTGAAAGAAATGCCCGATGTTTCTGCCATAAAGACTCCTAAAATGAATGGTTCTTAAAGATTATCCGTCAAATTAGATGCAATAAGTTAGCAAAGTAAAGACATTTTTCCTAGTAACACTTCTTATATCGGCATTTAGAAAGAAAAACTTGCATCGAAATATTCTGGTATATATGTTTAGAAAAAAGTTTTATGATGATTTTGTTAAAAAATAAGCCGATCAAGTATTTTATCAGAGAAAAAAAAGGCCATTCAAAGGATGGCCTTTTTTTAGAGTTTATTCTGCGTCTTGGTCTAGCATCTCTAGAATACGATCTAACTTGGCATTAATCTGAGCTAATTCACGACTTGAAGAACCACTGTCTGAACTTCTACCACGAGAATCTGAACCTGTACGACGTTTTGGATAGGCGGATCTGTCACTTCGTGAACCCGAATCATTTTTCTTAAAACAATCATTACAATAAACTGGTTTGCCAGCTGTTGGTCTAAAGGGTACCGTGCAACTTTTGCCACAGGTATCGCATGTGACAGTTGTTAACTCCTTTTCTTCATATGAGTCTCTACCGCCACCTGAGGATCTACGTTTTGTTCCTTCTGATCGAAATTCATTATTATCTTTTTTTCCCTTATCGAAAAATCCCATGTTATACCTCATTTATTTTATATTTTATACTTATATTTTTCCAAAGACGGTTATAAGTAAAGAGAATGATATCCCTTAATTACGATTTAGGGAAGAAATATTCCTGATTTATTGAAAAAGCTTATTAGTTTGCTTCTATGAAGTTCATGGGTTATGCTTGGAAATAGTTAATAAAATATTAAGGAGGGTTTTTATATGGATTACATTTATATGACTTTTTTTTCAGCTTTTATAGTTGTTATTGCTATTTTTGTTCTGGGGATAAGGATTGTAAGACCTACCAATAGAGGTTTAATCGAGAGACTTGGTAAATATCAACGTTTTGCAAACCCCGGATTTAATTGGATTATTCCGTTTATCGACTTAATCTATATAATTAATATTACTGAACAAATGATAGATGCTGAACCCCAAGAAATTATTACAAATGACAATCTTAATGCTTTAGTGGATGCTCAGATTTATTTTAAAATTAAAAGTGATGAAGAGTCTGTTAAAAATTGTGTTTATAACGTCTTTGATGTTAATAATCAGATCGTTAACTTGGCCCGAACAACTCTGCGTAATATTATTGGAACCATGACATTGAAATCCGCTAATAGCGAGCGAGGCAGGATTAATGGGGAACTCATAAAAATTCTTGTTAAAGAAACGTCCAAATGGGGTATGGAAATTGTTCGTGCGGAGCTTAAACAAATTGATCCTCCAAAAGATGTACAAGAAACGATGAATAAAATAGTGAAGGCAGAAAACGAAAAACTTGCTGCCGTTGACTATGCAACTGCGGCAGAAACAGCGGCCGATGGTGAAAAACGATCATCCATTAAGAAAGCTGAAGGGATTAAACAAGCCAGAATATTGGAAGCTGAAGGAGAAGCTGAAGCCATTAGGACAATTAACGAAGCTGCAAATAAATATTTTGTTGGTAATGCACAATTACTCAAACGCTTGGAAACAACTCAAAAATCATTAGAAAATAATGCCAAAATTATAGTGCCATCAACTTCTGACCTAGTTAATGTGATCGGTGATTTAGCAGGTGTAGTTCCTATAAAAAAAAGTTAAGACTAGTTCAAAAATAACCGTGTTGCCATAGGAAGAGGCGTTTGGTTTTAAGAGGTCAAAAAAATCTATAAAAAGACTACTTAAAAAACTTCAATATAGGCCATTTATTTTTTTTAAAAATACTTGTATGATGATATTTATGTAATGAGTTTTAAATAGACAGAAATAATACTTAAAAATGAGGGCTGAAATAAAAAATGATAACAAAAAATAATAACCTAAATCTGGTTGATATAGGTTCCATTTCTGAGGAAAATTCCGATGAAGGAGAGCCTCCGCTTGGCACTATAATTGCTATTTTACCAAAACACGGTCTGAGATTGCCGATTTATGAAAAAAATCTTATGTCCCTTCCTTCTGTTATCCCAAACAAAAACCATGGTTTCCCAATTTCTAATAAATCCGCAAAGTTTTATCATAAACACTTTCCTGGATCGACAAAAATTAACTGGGGTAACTGGAAGTGGCAGTTGCGTAACAGGATTCGAACATTAAAACAACTGGAAACATTTGTTACACTAAGCAATACTGAACGGGAGATACTTGAAAAAAGAGGCAAACTTGGGAAGCTTCCGATCTCAATAACTCCCTATTATGCAAGCCTTCTGGATGAAAGAAATGGAAAACAATCTATACGCCGTTCGGTTATTCCAGTTATAGATGAATTGAAAATTACACAGGAAGAATCCTTTGATCCCTTAGGAGAAGACACTACTCGACCCGTAAATGGTATTATACATCGATACCCAGACCGGGCCCTTTTTCTGGCAACCAGTTTTTGTTCTGTCAATTGCCGATACTGCACCCGCTCTCGGGTAGTAGGTCATGTAACTAAAAAACAAAAAACCGGTTTTGCTGATTGGCAGGATTCTATTGATTATATTCAGGCCCATACCGAAATACGTGATGTTATTATTTCCGGTGGAGATCCTTTGACGCTTTCAGATAAGCAACTAGACTGGTTGCTTTCAGGATTAAGCGAAATAAAACATCTTGAAATTATTCGGATTGGCTCCAAAATACCAGCTGTCTTGCCACAAAGAATAACCAAAAAATTGCTAAAGATTCTGCAGAAGTACAAGCCACTGTATTTAAGTCTGCATTTCACTCATCCAGATGAAATAACAGAAGAAACAAGAGAGGCCTGCAATCGGCTTGCCGATGCTGGCATTCCCTTGGGTAGTCAGACGGTTTTACTAAAAGGTATAAATGACAGTGTCCCCATTATGAAGAAGCTGTTCCATGAACTACTCAAGATTCGAGTCCGCCCCTACTATTTGTATCAGTGCGATCTTATTGAAGGATCTTCTCACTTCCGAACAAGTGTAGAAAAAGGACTGGAAATCATCAAGGGATTAAGAGGCCACACCTCTGGTTATGCTATTCCTCATTATGTAATAGACGCTCCTGGTGGAGGAGGAAAAATCCCGATATTACCAGAGTATTATATTGGACGGAATGGCAATCAGGTTATGTTGAAAAACTATCAGGACAAGATATATTCTTACTATGACCCTGTTTCTGAGCAGAAAAGCAAAAAACTCAAAGTTGGCATCTGTTATGACTTGAAAGAAGATTATAAAAATATGGGATACAGCAATGAGGATATCGCTGAATTTGATAAAATAGAAACCATTGAAGCCATTGAAAATAGTTTGAAGGAATTAGGCTACGAAACAGATCGAATCGGTAATATTCATAATTTGGTTCACCTATTGCACAATGGGAAAAAATGGGATTTGGTGTTTAATATTGCCGAAGGTCTACATGGAATATCCCGGGAGTCTCAAGTGCCCAGCCTATTAGATGCGTATGGCATTCCTTCTACCTTTTCATCTTCAACCATTCATTCACTTTCCCAGCATAAAGGCCTTGTAAAGCATGTGTTAAAAGATAAAGGAATTCCTACCGCTGCTTTTCATGTAGTGGAAAATGTAGAGGATATAGAAAACATTAATCTGGAATTCCCGTTATTCGCTAAACCAGTGGCGGAAGGTAGCAGTAAAGGAGTTACTGCCACTTCAAAAATAAAGGATAAAGAAACTTTGCATCAAACGGTCAAAGACTTGTTGGTTAAATTTCAACAAGCAGTTCTTGTTGAAGAATTTCTGCCAGGAAGAGAATTCACTATTGGAATAGTTGGTACAGGATCTGAAGCGAAAGCTCTTGGAGTCTTAGAAGTATTCATTTCAAAAAATGCGGAACAAGAGATATATTCTTACGCTAATAAGCAAAATTATGAGGAAATGATTCACTATACAATAGCAACAGATATTGAAGCCCAAAAAAGTGCAGATATCGCTATCAAAGCATGGAAAGCTTTGGGATGTAGAGATGGTGGGAGAATTGATATGCGTCTGGATAAAAATGGAGTTCCTAACTTTATTGAGGTTAATACACTTGCTGGACTAAACCCGAATGATTCGGACCTGCCAATTCTTTGCAGACATATGGGAATCCCTTATACAAAACTGATCCAAATGATTATGGATTCAGCTGTAAAAAGACTTACTCCGGTCATGCAATGACTACACGTTTAAAAAATGTGGTGCTTTTGCATCAGCAGATAACTGATCCTAATGCAGAGGATCAGTTGGATACGCTTGTTCAGATAAAGAATGTTAACGAGGCCATTATAGCCTTGGGCTATGATCCACTTATAAAACAAGTATCTCCTGAAAATTTGACGTCCATTCTTCCTGAGCTAAAAACCGCTGAGTTTGTATTTAATCTGGTTGAAATGGAGGGACGTTTTTTACATCTTGTCCCAGCCCTACTAGATTTTTACGCAATTCCATACAGTGGATGTTCTGCGGAGGCCATTTATTTAACAACAGACAAGGTATTAAGCAAAACGGTGTTAAGACAGGCAATCCTGCCAACAGCAGAATGGTATGATCCTAAGACTTCTTCATCTGCTGTTCCCTTAGAAAACAAGCGTGTAATTGTAAAATCTATAGTAGAGGATGCCTCTATAAATATTGATGATTCTTCAGTAAAAACTTTTAATAGCGGACAAGCCTTAAACGATTTCATTCTGGACAGGAACGAAAGACTGCATGACCATTTTTTTGCTGAAGAATATATAGATGGTCGGGAATTTAATATTTCCATTATTGGTCCCGATTCTAATCCAACTGTTTTACCACCTGCCGAAATGCAGTTTTTCAATTTTCCAAAAGACAAAGCAAAAATAGTAAGCTATGCCGCTAAGTGGGAGGAAACCACCTTTGAATATAAAAATACCAGTCGGACATTTACCTTCAAAGACAGTGATAAAAAGTTGTTGGATGAACTTAAACAGATTTCATTAAATTGCTGGAAACTCTTTGGTCTTAACGCATATGCTAGAGTAGATTTCCGGGTGGATAAACACAACCGTCCATGGATACTTGAAGTTAATGCAAATCCAGGAATAGCTGAAGATAGTGGATTTGTCGCAGCAGCAAAAGAAAGCGGTCTTTCTTACAAAGAAATGATTGAAATTATAATAAAAGCTATAAGGATACCTACATGAAAAATAAACTAACGAATATCTCTTTAAACTTTCGGCAGGAAACGTTGGGTACTGATTCAGAAGCTATTCGTAGGATAATTAAATCTACGGATTTCTTTAATGAGGAAGAACAGGAAATTGCGGTTGAACTTATTGATGAACGTCTCCAGAAAGGTAAAGAAAGTGGCTACTATTTCCTTTTTGCTGAAAATGAAGGCGAAGTTATTGGATATGTGTGTTATGGGCCGATTATGGGTACTGCTTCAAGTTACGACCTATACTGGATTGCTGTAGAGAATACATATCAAAAGAGCGGAATAGGCAAAGAGCTTATGAAACGAACCGAGATGATTATCAAGGAAATTGGGGGAGGTCGTATCTATGTGGAAACATCATCTAAAGACCTATACATACCCACCCGAAAATTCTATCAAAAAAGCGACTATATAGTGGAAGCCCAGTTAAAAGATTTCTACGGGCCCAATGACGACAAAGTCATCTTTGTAAAAGTCGTGTAAATGTTAAGAATAAGACGTATTCATGATGCTCTGTATCCTGCTAATCAAAAAGTAATTATTCAGGTTCAGGATATTATCAGGGCTCAATTCCCTAGTGTTAAAGAAGAAAAAATACAACAATTAACTGAACAACTTCATAATCCCTTAAAATACAAATTCAGGTCTATTTTGCTGGTAGCTGATAATTATAAAGGAAGCGTGGATGCCTTTGCGCTTTTGTTTCATGCTCCAGACTTGAATTTCAGCTTTCTGGATTACATCGCCACCAAAAAAGGTTTTTCCGGCAGATAGGTAGCATTCTATATGAAAAAGCACGTTCAGAAGCGAAAAAGCTAAAAAGTATCGGCTTGTTTTTTGAATGTCTGCCAGATGATTCTACTCTTTGTAAGGACCCCCAATATCCTCAAGGAAAATATCAGTCGCCTCAAGTTTTATGAACGTTTTGGAGTGACCTCTATCGTGAATACCAAATATGAAACACCCTTAAATGAAGGGGATGATAATCCTCCTTAGCTGATGTTTGATAGTTTGGAAGCTGATAAAAATAACCTTCACTTGGAATCAACCGTAAAAATTGTTAAAGCTATCCTTAGACGCAAATACTCCGATTTGTGTTCACCCAAATATATGCGCATGGTTCTAAATTCCTTTAAGGATGACCCAGTAAAATGCAGAGAAAAAATATATATTAAAAAACCTATCCCATCCCGAGACTTTTTGATAAAAGACAGGCAAAAAATTGCCTTGATATTTAATGAGAAGCATTATATTCATCACGTTAAGGAGCGGGGTTATGTCGAATCTCCTGTAAGAGTTGCTTCCATCATGGCTGAACTGGAAAAAACCAATCTCTGTATAAAAGTTAAAACCCAAACCTTCTCTGTTTGTCCATCCACGGAAATCCCCGCGTTGCTTATCCTTATTTTTCTGGTTTTACAGAGGAAATAGGCGAGGGGATAGGCCAAGGCTTTAATGTTAATTATCCTATGCCAGAGCACATTACTTATGAAGAATACAAAGAAACCCTTATCAAAGCTCTTCACAAAATCAATAAATTTAAACCCCTCTACCTTCTAATCAGTTTAGGCTTAGACACAGTAAAAGGTGATCCAACTGGCACATGGAATTTTTTGGCATAGGCAACAAGTTGGGTTTCAGTTATGTTATCTTGGGGCAGAACTTCTTTTAGAAGTGGAAAAAGTTCTTTGTTTTTGTGAATTTCTTTTTGAAATTCTATTTTGGCCTCCCCAGGACCAATAACGATGAAGCTACCAATGCCTTTAAGCGTTTGTATTATTTCTTGGAAGTAACGCTTCAACTGGCTTTGATGTTTGCGCTCCTGACTAATTGCTGGTTTAACCATTTGCAGATGTTGGTTGCTACTATATCCCCGTCCAGTTTTGAAATTTATATGAGCGCTTACGTTTGACTCAATAGTTAAAACTTGCTCACGATGCCCCTTATCATCAAGAAAAGAGATAACTGCTTTCTTATGGTCAATCCACACGGCTGCAAAATTATGATCAGACTTGATTATTTCCATCACGATCCTCCTTTAGTATATTTTATTCTATATTTGAAATGAGTTGACCTTGCTTTTTAAATTGAATCACTCTCATCAATTAAGCAGGGAATATATCTTAGTATCATTAGTTCCGTATTCCTGTTATTAATCAGTATACTCCTTAGCGGGAAACCGAGTGTTCTCGCTCTCGCCAAGGCTATTGATATACTCGATGGTTATAGAATTCGAATGGATAATCCTGAATCTATACTTTTTAGTAAAGTTAGAACATTTCTGATAAACCAAAATGCAAGACAAAATCACTACTATTAGACCACGCTAAATCTAGCCTGATAGGTCCAAAAGGTGTGAAAAACCTAAACCCAAAACCACGCCCCGCAATGAAGTCTGATAAAGATATTTCCTGTTCATAAACGATACCCATATCATAGAAAAACACCAGTGACAGAGCCTCCATTAAATATATTCTATATTCATAATTACCCGTCAACATATGCAACCCTCTGCGTGATGTAGAGTCAGTATAACCTCTTATTGTAGATGCTCCTCCGATAGTAAATAGATCTAACTCCAGCAATTTAATGTTATTTTGGTCAGGACTGAATGATCCATAGCTATTACGAAAGGCGAATACCTGCTTATCTCTTACTTTATAAAATTGCATATAGCTCGCGCTCATACGAACGTAATTGATTCCGCCAAGGTCAAACAAACCGTAGTTCCCGCCTTTACTGACCTGAGCATAGCCATAGCTGCCATTAGTCGGTTTGACTAAGCTGTCTCGATTCTCATAAGAGATAGCAAGTTCTATATCATTTTTTGTATAGATTATTGACGGAACAGCTACATTTTCACGCACATTTTCACTTCGATAAGTTACATACATTTTAATTTCATCAGCCAGCGGCAAGCCCCAAATTATATCTGCCCCATTGCGTAATACATCGTAATCTATGCCATTTTTATCACTTTCTCTGCTAATTTGAAGCCATTTATTCAATCCAAGAGAAACTCTCTGATTAAATGTCCACGGAAGATAAAAATGCAGGCTATACAGTTGCTCTTCTCCGTACTGTGCTCTTGCAGAAAAAGACTCTCCCCACTTCAAATAATTAACAAGCTGATTACGAAAAGTCAGGTTAATAGACTTGCGCCCTTCTTCAAGAGCAAGGGAAATAGAATTCACTTTTCTTTCGACAACCGAAAAGACGATATCAATATCATCCGTGTCTTTTACAGGCACTAGTTGAGGAGCAGAAACTGATGAAAAATATCCTAAACCAAGTATGATATCTCTGTCTTTTCTCACTTCATTTAAGTTAAAAACCCTGCCTTTCCTAGCAGTCATTTCCCGAGAAATGAGATTATCAGCAAATCGTTGGTTACCATTTATCAATACGTTATTAATTTTAGTTTCTTTGATGCTCAGCAACACGATGTTACTAGTAGTTAAAAATTCAACGTTACTAACTCTATTAAGAGAATAGCCATAATCAACAAGCTTTTTATTAATTCTCTGAATATCTTCATCAATAACTTTATAGGACAATACAGTTAAAGGACGAGTATTCATCGCCTCTAAAAAAAAATTATCGTCTTCTGCTGATATCCCATTAATAACAATTTTTTTAATCAAGGGATTTTCTTCTAACTGATAGATCAATACTTGCCCTTGCTTCTCAGATTTTAGCGCCACGTTTACACTCTTAAAAAAACCTAATGAATAGATATTTTCTATATCATTTCTAACTTGTTCTACCTTCACGAGAGTGTTAGCAGAAGCTTCAAAGTTAACTGAGGCAAAGATAGAAGCTGAGGTAATATAATGATTACCTTCAAGCCTAACTTGTGCGATTACCTTATCATATATTCCGGTAAGTGGTGACAAGCCTGCAACGCATATCGCCGGAAAGAATAGGGCACTCAGTAGAAATAATTTAAAAATTGTACTCTGCTTCAAGAGCAAATACTCCTTCACTTCTATTATCACTAAAAATTGTCTTGTTATGATAAATCAACGAAAGCCACTCTAACAAAGATAGCTTGAGTTCGTATTGTGAAATACCGACACTGAGAGTTTTGTCATTCTCCTGTCGATCCAAATTCGTACGCACAGTGACATAAAGTCGGTCAATAAATAATCTGGAACTGATATCCACTCCGACAAGGTCCTGTTTTCCATTATTATTATCTGAACTGCCATCACTTATAATATTTCCTAAATTATAATTAAAATGAATATCATCAACACCTATCCTATCAGCTATTTCTCTCTCAACTGGACGCAGCTGTCTATAAACTATATTGTTCACCGCTCGTTCTGATAATTGCCTTATAAAAATTCCAGCGGACTCCCCTTGTAACCCTTCATTGGCCAAATTCTGATAAAAACTGACACTTAGTAACTCAGGCCACAAATAAGTACTTAGTTTTTCGAGTTGAACGACACTCATTCGACCAATCACAATCGGATTACCTTCATCAGGAGTAAACGTTGAACCTTGTCGATGGAACTGATATATATACATATTTGAGACATCCGTTACAGTCCCATCAATAACAAAAATAAAAACTTCTCGCTGCCCCAAACTACTCCCAACTTCTGTTTGTGCAACATCTGTTTCAGTCATCGCTCTTAAATGCAAAAGAGGGGCAGTATCTTCTTTACGAAACTCTATATAATTAGGCTTGGCTAGATCTTTTGACCGCCCAAAATATTTTTCCTGCTCTGATTGAGACATAAGGGTAAAATCTTTATTAAGAAGAACAATTGTTCCATACCTGAAGAACAGATTCCCTTCAATTGAATATCGATTCAGGCTTCCTCCAATCATTAACTGGTGGGGACTCTTATCAAAATAGATATCGATGTTATTTATAAAACCGCTTAGTACTCCCTCAGGAACAACGCCTCCTGAAAGCAACACATTTTTACCCATTGTGAACTCTATATCAATCAATATGGATGGAAATAACTTGCTTTTCTTACTTATTTTAGGAATAGAAAGCACCGTTTCATAAAGCTCAAGCTTTGATTTTAGTAAAAGTCCATTTTTTAAGGGGGCCTCAATCCCTTTATCTGATTTGGAAAGAGAGAAAAAATAATCCCCTTTAAAAGAGGTCTCTCGTATCTTTAACATTCCGATGCAGAGATCAGGGATATTCAGATAGAGATCCGTGTCATCCATTTTGATATCAGTATTAATGACAAAGCTTGTAGTCTCTTTGGATGGAGCCAATCTAAGTCCAACACTTCCTCTCGCAGAAATCAGATTTGTTTTTTTTAATTTTTTATCGCCTTCCCAGGACAGGGAAAAAGCATTAATTGAGGCGACGTTATCTTTGACCCTAATATCGACTTCAGGAATTACAAAGCTGGCTACTGGAAATAGTCCCTTTTTCAAATTCAATCGACCATTAATTATCGAAATTAATCCCTTTTTTAATATTGGCTTTTTGACACTGCCTCCTATGTTAAAAATGAGGGCCCCTTCATTCGTTGCTGATTCAATGGCATTTGTAAATAAAGAAACAATAGCGATTTGATTTCCTGCTATCTCAATATTGAGACTGAGCGCTTTAGGGTTTTCAACAGGGCCAAATAGCTCTGCTAAAGGAACTATACCAGATATAATTTTGATATTTTTATAACCATGCAACTTCATCGTGACGCTTTCAATTATTAAAGTTTTATCTTGATCATAAAGCAACTGGGCACTAACCTCCTCAAAAGAGGTGCCCCCAACTAACCCGTCTCTAACGACCACTGAAGACACGATAGGTCCAGGTGTAGATTCTGCTTTAATCTCTATTGAGCCAAAAGTAGACTCGGCTAACTTTAAGTTTTTTATTCCAATATCGGCACCCATCAACACATTACTCGTTAGATTATTAAAACTGAGTTTACCGCTAATATCCCCTGTTAAATCATCAATCAAAGACTGTTTATTATCATTCTTTTTTTCATTAGCAGTAGTAGTAGTATCGGTTATAAATGATTTTAAATGTGTTATGGTATTTTGATTTTCATTGTAAACAGGAATGGATTCGTTAATGTTATGAGAGGCATTAATACTAAGTATCTGAGTTAGTGCTTTTTCGTCTAAACCTGCAAGCGAATCAAAAACGTGCTCACTTTTATATATACCGGCGACCTTAACCCCATCACGAATTAAGGTTATTATATTTTTAACTGACCCTTTTTTGATCTCAAGATTTAGGTCAACTTTTTGATAATTAGGTAAATTTATTTTCCCACCAATAATGTAAAGATCTTTATTATTGCTAATCTCCATATTAGCAATCTCGAGCATGCTTTGCTTTTTTAATAGGGAGCCTTTAATCTTATCTATAACGAGTCCTTTATAGCTCGGTGATTTAACATCAAAATCCAGCATTAAATTCCAAGAGGGCAATATGCCGCTAACCTCTCCTTGAATGACTATTGGACCACTAGCGACTCCCTTCCCGGCGATAATAGAGTCAAAATTTTCGAGCATAATCGGGGCACCCTTAAACTTAAAAAGATAGCTTTTATCGAGGGCAAAAAATCCACTTCCAAACAGGCGTGTTTCTTTTTCACGCAGAGTAATCTTATCAGCACTTAGTAACTTGCCATCCCAGGAAAGATTAAAAGAAAGCAAATCTATAGATTGAGCTATAGCCTCAGAATTGCTTGTGATTACATAGGACAAGTCTATTTCTTTAATATTAGATAAACTTGTCACCTTAATATTCTCTAAAGGAGAGGAAAAAAACTGTTCACTTAGTCTGCCACTAAACCTAGTATCGCTATCGATGTATCCCTGGGCTGAGCCCATGGAACTGATATATATTTTAGTGGAATCAAAAGACAATGATCTAAGCGAAAGATCGGTGACAAAATTTTTATCTTTGAAAAGCGTAGCTGTTGCGTGTATTTCCCCCTTTTTGTCCGTATAGATGCTGGCCTTCCTTAGTAGTACGCTTCCCCTATTCAGGTCGAGTTTCAGGTCTGCTTTTATAATCGAGCGACCATACGCATTAGCGTTTTTTCCTTTAATATTTAACACGATTGAGTTTTGCTTTAAAGACCCTTTCACCTGAAAAACTGCATCGGCTTTTCCTGTAATAATTTTAGTATTCCCAACTAGATTTTGTAAGTCGACTCCCATTAATGACCCATTAATATTAAAAGCGGGTTGTGGCCCACTGAAATCCGCAGTACCTTCTGTTTTAAATGTCCCTTTTTCAATAAGACCTTTATCTATTAAGAAGCTAATTTTTTGCTTATTGAATTCAAAAGCAGAAGAGATATTGGCAATCGAATAAGAATAAACGCTGGCTTGGGGGATACTTATGCGACCTATAATTATTGGGATTGATTGTCCTGGAACAGACTTGGCTGTAATATTGAGATTAGCCATCCCCTCTAATTTGTATGCTTTTGCTGGCGGATAAACCAAATCAATCGAAGCGAGATCAAAGTTGGCAGCAGCCAATTCTATGTCTATCCCGGGAGAACTTTCCTTAAGGGATATGTTACCTGAAACGAAAAATGAATTACCAGCGACCTCGCCCCTAACTCCAAAAAGCTTAAACATTGAATGAGCATACTCTGCCTGGACTTGTGTATCTTTTATTTGCACCTGCAAGGGAGTAGCATAATCCGTGTAATTAATCTCACCCTTATTGACTTGTATATTCAATTTATAAGGAAACTCAGCACTTGAAGGATTCTGACTCTTTGGAGGAATTAAGCTTGAAAAGTTAAAAATCCCATCCTTATCGCGATTTATCAAAACCACCGGTCTTGAAATATTAATATTAATTATATTTTCTGATGAATTGCGGTTAAAAAAAAGGTTAAAAAGGTTATATCTAATCCCTATTGATGATACCGATAATATTCTTTGTTTAGGAGACGTGTCAGTATCTACCTTAATATCATTAAGCGTTAATTTCCATAAAAAATTGCCACCAATGGAGCCTATGGTTATTTTTGCAGGAAATGAGTCACTGATCTTGCTGGTTATAAATTTACTCAAATAGGCCTGAGGCAAACCAGTATGCATTACAACAATAATACTCAAAAACATAAAGGTGATTATTATGAAACACCAAAGAGCCATAGATCGCAAAATTTTTTTCATGCTAGATGCTTATTCTGATTTAGCATCACAATATTTGATCCCATCAATATAAACAATGCATTTATCTGAAACCATAACAATAGAAGAATAATACTTGATATTGTCCCATATGTTTTGTTAAAACTACTTGCGATATAAACAATAAAATAACCAAATACAATATTAAATATGGCCATAGAGGTAGTGACAAAAATTGCCCCAAAGATGAGTTGCTTATAACTTGCCTCTACATTAAAAACTTTTTTATAAAACATGG
>Ga0154585_1065_pt1 | contig 16368 bp, 15 predicted proteins | sample RifGroF2_FD_116014 | JGI IMG/M metagenome (GOLD analysis project Ga0154585, IMG submission 116014) | Candidatus Margulisbacteria bacterium GWF2_35_9 | reverse complement strand
ATAGCATGGTATTTGAATATGTAAGTATTTATCTTTAATTTCCATATTTTTAAGTCCCCTTCGGAATTCTCAATTGATAAATAGTTCCAATATTTTTTTTGCTACAAATATGGAAACTTCCACCATGAGATTTAATAATATGTCGGACAAAGGCAAAATCAAGATTTAAATCTTCCAGATTTTGTTCGCTTTGCATAAATTTTTCAAATAGCACATTCTTTTGTGTTAATTCAATTAACTCAATATTATTAAAATAGTAGTTGTGATGAATAAGCTCAATTAAAGAATAATCTTTTTCAAAGATATAGCAGATTATTTCAACTTTCTTGTAATCTTTGTTTTCCGACGCAATTTTAATTAAGAAAGAAAGAATAGTATTTATGGATTGTTCAATTCGGTCAGCGTCAATCATCAGTTTCGTTTGATTTTTTTCTAGTCGCATTTTTAAATCTATTTTATTTGATAGAAGTAAGTTGCCTAGGGAATCCACCACTTTTTCGATGATGTAGGTGATATCAGTGGGTTTTAATGCTAGTCTCATCGGACCTGCCTCAATTTCTGCATAAACAATAAGCTTATTTAGCAAGTCATAGGCGAGGAATATGTTTTTAGCCAAATTCTCTTCAATTTCTGGTTCATTTGAAAAACGAAACAGCTCTTTTGTTTTTTTTATGTATAAAAGAGGGTTATACATTTTTGTTGCAGTTAGAAACAATACTTCGGATTTTTCGCGTTCTTTTTGTTTAGTGCTAGTAATATTTCGTAGAGAAATAATATACTTTTCTACTTCATTTTTGTTATTGGTTATTTCCGAGATTTTCCCTAGAAGCACTAGCCGTTCGGGTTTAAATAAAACTAAACTGACGTTAGGATTATTCGTGGGCTTAAGTAATTCATTAATTAGAATTTCTTTTTTAATAGGATTGAGCGAAAACAAATCTCTAGCAGCCGGATTTTCTAAAATAATATTTTGCGATTGGTCTGTGATAATTATTCCATCGGCAATATTATCGATGATGGATTTTAATCGTTCAGTCGCATTTTTTTCAACTTCAATTACTTCAATTACTTTTATTTGATTTGCCACTGCCATACTGATAGTTTTGCCGACTTCTTCATCATATTCATTAAAGTCTCGTTTGCTTTTTTGATTTACAATTTGAATAATTCCAAACGTAATACTATCTGTTGCTAGTGGTATTTGTAAAAAATTATAGGGTTCTAGAATATCTTTAACCAGTAAGGTTTCTTTCTCTTCTGCAAGGAGAAAATTCTTAATAATACTCTTGCTATTCGTTTTTAAATTGAATTCTGTACCAAGATTAATTGTATAATATGAAGGTTTATCCTCAGTTGTTTTTTGGTATATATATGCGGTATATTGACCGTTTTTAAATAAAATGATTAAAGAACACTCGGATCTAAAAATTTTTAGGGTGTATTCTAGCGTCAGTTTAATAATTTCTTCTCGACCGTATAAAGTCGGAAGTTCTAACAAAAATTTGATATATTGAAACATCAGTATATTTTTGTCTTGTAATTTATTGGCTGTTATTTCTGTTTCCGATGTTAATGCGGTAATCATGTCATTTGCTTTTAATCCGATGGAGGAAAACGGATCTTTCCCACGACTGGTAAAACGTTTAAATGTATTTCCTGCAATAACCTTGTCAAAGAAACCAATAATTTGAACCGCTTTTTTTCTTATATATATGATATAAACAATTAAACTAATAATAATGGTTAACTCAATGATTATTAAATAATTAAACATATTTGAAACGTTATCCCCTAAACAGTATTTTTTTTCTGCTACAACTAATTATATCAATTTTAGGGCAGAGTGAGAATATTAATCCATTTATATTCACTTGTTTATCTGGGGTATTTACAATACATAAGGATAATGAATTATCCGATGAAAGATCGCTAGAAATAATTAGCGGATTATTGTCCATGGCCACTCTATCGAGTTTGTCTTCTGAGTTGTATTTTATATGGTATTCTGCTGCATATTTGTGTTTATTAAACCATTTAGAGTTGAATCTTGTTTCGACAATTTTTTTTATTGTTATACCATTTGGGAGATAGGATTTAAGTTTATCTGCATGTTCCTGTAGTGAGTATAATGGGTCTTGAATTGAAATATGCAAAAATTCATGATCTCCTTGAATCCCAAGAGAAAGAGGTTGTATAAAGTTTATTTTCATGTTGCTTTGGAATTGATTTGAATAAGCAACAGGGATATTTGCCATTCGAACAATCCTTTCCCATAACGCTAGAAAATCCAAGTGACCAAGATAAATCATGTCTGCTTTTTTTTCATAGATTATAATAAAATATTTAGATTCTTGAAGGTTTTTATTGGTCATTACAAGTTCATTGTAAGCAATAAAATACATTTAACCAAGTACCTGTGAAAAAATACTTGATTAATTCTTTAATGCATATTAGTATATGATTCAGAAATTAGCACTCTATGACTAAGACTGCTAAAAAGAAAAAGGAGGGTTACATATGATAAAACCATTAGGCGATAAGGTACTTGTAAAGCCAAGCAAAGGTGAAGAAAAAACTAAAAGCGGAATTGTATTACCAGATTCAGCTAAAGATAAGCCAAACGAAGGAGAGGTTGTTGCTGTTGGTCCAGGACGAAAAACAGATGACGGGAACCTTATCCCAATTGATCTTAAAAAAGGTGATATTGTTATTTATACTGGGTATTCAGGAACAAAATATAAGATATCCGATGAAGAGTATTTGATTATTTCTGAAAGCGATATATTAGCAAAAAAATAAAGGAGGACAAACATGGGTGGTAAAAAATTAGCATTTAATGAAGATGCATGGAAGCATCTGAATATAGGAGCAAAAGTAGTATATGATGCAGTAAAGGTTACACTTGGACCTAGAGGTCATAATGTTGTGATCGATAAAAAATGGGGATCGCCTACCATTACAAAAGATGGTGTGACAGTTGCAAAAGAAATTGAATTGAAAGATCCTTTCGAAAATATGGGCGCTCAACTTGTTAAGGAAATCGCATCAAAAACCAACGATATAGCGGGTGATGGAACGACAACTGCAACAGTTCTTGGTTATGAAATATTCAAAGAAGGTCTAAAAAGTGTTAATCGAGGGATTAATCCAGCTGCTCTAAAAAAAGGGATTGAAAAAGCAGTTGAGGCTGCAGTAAAAGATATGGTAAGTCGAAGTAAAAAAGTAGATAAGAAAGAGTCTATCGCTCAAGTTGCATCTATTTCTGCTAATAATGATTCAGAAATTGGAAATTTAATTGCTGATGCATTTGATAAAGTTGGAAAAGATGGCGTTATAACTGTTGAAGAATCAAAGGGAATTGAAACAACTCTTGAGGTTGTAGAGGGAATGCAGTTTGACAAAGGATATGTGTCTCCGTATATGATTACAGACAGTGATAGAATGGAAGCAATTTTGGATGATCCATTTATATTGATTACAGATAAAAAAATATCTGCCGTAAAGGATTTATTACCGGTTTTAGAAAAGGTAGTAAATATGGGAAAACCTCTTTTGGTTATTGCAGAGGATCTTGATGGTGAAGCCCTTGCGACGATTGTTGTTAACAGGCTAAGAGGTACTCTCAATGTTGTAGCAGTAAAAGCCCCTGGATTTGGCGATAGACGTAAAGCAATGCTTCAAGATATTGCGATCCTAACTGGTGGAACTGTTATTACAGAAGAGACTGGCTATACCTTAGAAAAAACCGAAATTGAAATGCTAGGTAGAGCTAAAAAAATCAGAGTGGAAAAAGATAATACAACGATTGTTGAAGGTGCCGGTTCTTCAGATGATATTGAGTCACGAGTTTCTCAAATCAGAAAAGAATTAGATTTGTCTGATTCAACCTATGATAAAGAAAAACTACAGGAACGTTTAGCAAAATTATCTGGTGGTGTTGCAGTTATTAAGGTAGGAGCAGCAACAGAAACAGAACTTAAAGAGAAGAAACACCGCGTTGAAGATGCATTATCAGCGACACGAGCTGCAGTTGAAGAAGGAATTGTAGCAGGTGGAGGAGTTACTCTTATTCGATCAATTGCTGCAATTGAAAAAGTGGAAAAAGCAACTCTTGATATTGATGAAAAAAATGGGATTATGATTGTTAAAAAAGCGGTAGAAGCTCCTTTAGCAACAATTGCACTAAATGCTGGATTGGAAGGTGCCGTTATTGTTGAAAAAGTGAAGGAACTAAAAAATAATGAGGGTTTTAATGCATTAACTCTTAAATATGAAGACTTAATGAAAGCAGGAGTTGTTGATCCAGTCAAAGTTACTCGATCATCACTTCAAAATGCAGCAAGTATTGCATCAATGCTTTTAACTACATCTGTTCTTATCGCGGATGAACCAGAAGAAGAAAAGCCTGGTATGTCGCCTGGAATGGGTGGTGGCATGGGCGGTGGAATGGGCATGCCCGGAATGATGTAAAAATATAGTTGAATTATTAAAAAAAGCCCGCTGACAGCGGGCTTTTTTTTGTTTATAATGTAAACCAATAATGCAATTTATTCAATTTATACGTGCTAATCTCTTTCTAATAGAAATCCTCATTGTTTGTGGTTTATTTGGTACTTATTATATCTTGGAAACCAAAGTTCATCCGGTTAAACGAATTATTAATGGACTTTTATTGGTTTTAATTTTTGGAATTCCTATTTTTTTTACTTCAGCTACCCGAAGTGTGTTTGAAGTAAATAAACTTTTACTCCTCAGAGTTACGACTACCTTATCCATTGTATTTATATGTATTAGGGCATTACTAGTAGATTATGATAAAAAAAATGAGGATGCTATATATAAGAATCGTGATTATTATGAGGTGTTTGGGGTAAAGTGGTATAAAACAGGCATTGAAATTCCTATTGTGATTTGGTTGATTGTTAATGTGATATCTACTTTAATTAGTCAAAATCTATATGTTTCCATTATCGGTGCATATGATCGATGGGAAGGGCTAATTACTGTTTTTAATTATACAATTTTATTTTTATTGTTTACAAAAATAGTAGACAATATTCGCTTTTTTTATTGGATATTCTATTCATTTATAACCTCTGCGTCCATCAGTGCTATATATGGGATTGCCCAAAGCAACGGGTTTGATTTTATGCAGTGGTCAGCGGATGCAACAAAAAGAGCCTTTGGAAGCATCAATAATCCGGTGCACTATGGCCCATATATCGGAATGATGATTCTATTGGTTTTCGGATATATGATACAAATCAAGTATTTTCAGAATAAAATGCCAAAAATACGTTATCACTTATTATTTTTAGTATCAATTATTCTGACATTAATTATCTACTACGCCATGTTTACTTCTTGGGGCAGAGGAACTTGGCTTGGATTTCAAGGAGCGTTAACATTCTTTTTGTTATTCATTACAAAATTATTTGTTACCAAGAATAAGAAACTTTTTTTTATTGATGTACTTGCCACTATGGCTATGGTTGCTGTGTTTTATATAACTTTTTTATTCAGAGTATATAAAGCAAATCCAGTAATGGTCTTTTCAATTGTGGCGCTAATTTTTGCCCTTTATGCAATTTGGGTGATTTCTCAGAAAAGAATAATCAATCTGGTAGAACGTTTTGTTATTGTATATATGGCATTTAGTATCCAATTGATTTCTGCTGATCCAAAATATTTTTATATTTATATGGTTTTCTTAATCGTTTTAATGGTCATTCATATATATATGAGCAAACAAGAAAGTATTTTTTTGCAAAATAAATGGATTGTATATATCTTGTTCTGTTTTGGTTTTTTACTGTTAGCACCAACTGTTGTCGATTTTTTAATTGTTCTAGTATTTTCAACTCTTTTTTATTCGATTAGTATCATAAACAAAGAACTAAAAGATAAACCAATTGCTATTTTTGTCCCATTAGTATTTATTCTGATAATCGCTTTTTTTCTTATACCAAAACTATCTTTATATACAAAAATTATGGATGCATCCCATAGTCGTGAAAAAAATATGAATGTCTTGAAAATGGCGAGAAGCAAGGTTTCTTCATACGCAACAGAAGCAACTGGAGAATATTCTCCACGAATTAGTATGTGGAAAAGCGGTATTACATGGGGACTTAAAAATCCCTTGTTTGGTACAGGCCCGGATACTATAAAAGAAATGTACCCTTATTATCGACGTGTCGAATATGCTAGACGGGAAGGTGGGCACAATCTAACCCCTGACAGACTTCATAACGAATATGTGAATACTTTTGCCACCACAGGTTTCCTAGGGATTATTGGGCGGTATATTCTTGTAATAGGTATCTATGGTTATCTCGTCATCGGGTATCTGTATAAGAACTTGAAAAAGCCTTCTTATTACTTAATCCTAAGTACCTTTTGTGGATTTTTATTCTATCAAGGACAAGTGCTATTTAATTTTGGTGTGGTTGCAACAGCTTCTTTAACTTATCAACTAATGGGGCTTGGGCTTGCAATCGGTTATTATGGATTTGGGAATTCATATGAAGGAAAGTAAACGTTTAGCTAAAGATACTCGACTAATTATTGTATTTTTTGTTGCAATGATTGTTTCATTTTCTTTATGGCAATTTATTCGCCCATGGATTGCAGAGTATTATTATCGAAATGGGTATGTTGCTAATACATATAATAAATTTAAGGAGTCTGCGGTTTACTTAGATAAAACATTGAAATTGGCTCCTTGGGAAACCTATTATCTAATTACTCAAGTTAAAAATTATGAATCATTATCTCAAATGACCAGTGACATAAAGGAGAAGGTCCGTTACTTAAAGATGGCAAAAGATTTATATGATTATATGTTAAAAATAAACCCGACAAATCCTTGGTATTATAATGGACTTGCCTCAATTTATTTAGGCTTATCTAACTATAGTGAAGATCAAGTGGAACGAAAGCAGTATTATGAAGATGCGGGAAAGGCCTATGAGCAGGCAGCTAAAATAGATTACTTAAACCCTTTATTTCAGATGTCGCTAGCCTATTATTATCATCGTATTGGAAGAGTTAGTGAAGCTTATGCTCTTTATCAAAAGTGCGTTGAACTGGATGATTGGTTTGTTGAGGCTTATTACAATATGGCAGAAATGGATCTTTCAGCTGGAAATATAGATAAAGCGATTGAAAATTTTGAAAAAATAGCAACGGCTGATGTTCAATGCTATGCTCCATCAAATAAGACATATAAGAATTGGGTTAAGGGTGGTAATTATAAACACTATCGTGAAAAACTGGGAGAAATTTATCTGTCTCAAAATAAATTTGATTTAGCCATTAAGTATTTTGAGTGGGCTTTGGAGAATAACAAAGAAGATCCAAAGTTATGGAGAAGTTTGGGCGTTTCTTATCATCAAGCTAGACAATTGGAACGTGCTATTTATGCATATAAACAGGCAATTTCAATTGATCCAGAGCTTTATGACATATATAAGTATTTAGGATATGTTTACTATAATGTAGGTCTTTTAAATGGTAGCGTTGAAAATTTAAAAAAGTATCTTAAGGTAACTCCATCGGATAAAAAAGCTCAAAACGATCTATCAAAAATTCAGAGCATCTTAAATTCGTCTGGAAGATAAACATATGTTTTATTTATTAATCGTTTTATTAACGGACATTATAGTGGTAAATGCCTCATTCCTCTGTGCATATATCATAAAATTTAAGTTAAGTTTTCAATCGATTTTTGATATTAGATATGGAAATTATGTTGCACATGCTCGAGTAGAACCATATTTGAACTCACTCTATATTATTACATTTATTTGGATCGTATCCCTTGTCATTTCAGGCGCTTATCGGAATCGACGCGGTTTATTGTCAGGTATTGAAGAGTTTCTTAATATTCTAAAGGGTGCGCTTGTTGCAACATTTTTTATTATGTCTAGCTTATTTGTGTATCGATTTATTCCAGGATCAAGATATATCATTATTTATGCATTTATAATAAATGTTGTTGCCATTCCCATTACAAGGCAAGTTGTGTTTTCTATCTATCATCGGTTTTTTAATAAAGTAGACAACTTAAAAAAAATATTAATTATTGGAACAGATGGAACTAGCCAGACCTTATATGAGAAAATTATATTAAATGAAAAACACTATTATCAAGTTTTAGGAGCAATTGGAGATAGTCCATCAAAAGTTTTGTATTCTATAGAAAAAAAGTTTCATTATATTGGTTCTTATAATACTCTAGATGACTATTTAATAAAACATCAAGTGGATGAAGTATTTATAGGATCAATCGAGTTAACACGCCATGAGTTATCATCATTAATTGATAAACTAATTGATAAAAATATTCATGTTCAACTAATCCCTTCTTTTTACGATATGGTATCAACCCATATTGAAACATCAAGCGATATGGGAATCCCTCTGTTTTCAATCAAACCTACAATATTAAATAATAAACAGGTAATGATTAAGCGAACAATTGATATCTTAATTTCAAGTATCTTGCTAATCATATTTAGTCCGTTAATGATTCTGGTTTCACTTTTTCTATTTCTTGAAGGTAAAGGGAAAATTATTTATGTTCAAGAGCGCGTTGGGTTAATGGGAAAATGTTTTAATATGTATAAATTTAGATCTATGCCGAATAATATTGAGGCAGAAACAGGTCCTGTTATTAATCATTCTGATATTAATAAGCGATATACTAAGATTGGTAGAATTTTAAGAAAAACATCGATAGATGAACTGCCTCAATTAGTTAATGTATTAAAGGGAGACATGAGCATAGTCGGTCCTAGACCTGAAAGACCATTTTTTGTACAGCAGTTTAAAGCAGAAGTTGAGGATTATGATAAACGATTACGCGTGACTCCTGGTATAACTGGATGGGCTCAGGTAAATGGACGAGCTGCTTTATCAACACGTGTTGATGAAAAACTGGTCTACGATCTGTATTATATAAACAACTGGTCGATAATATTTGATATTAAAATTATGATTAAAACTGTACTATATGTAATAACATGGCAAGGCGCATACTAACAGTTTTAATATTATTCAGTATTCTTTTTGCCTTCGATTATGAGGTAATAAAAAATATTGATGGAAATGATAGTATCACTACTATCTATTTAAATAATAAAGAGATGTTTTCATTAATGGGTGATGAGATAAAGGTGTTTAAAAATGCCTATTCGTTCATCTCTAAAATAATCCAATTTAATCAGCTAGGATATGATAGTAAGGATCTTATATCCAAAGAAATTAAACTAGGCAATTATGGAATTTATATTGATAACAATTTAATACTGAACTTCTCGGATCAAGAAAAAATATTAAATGAGAAAAGAGGGAACAGTTTAGAGTCATTAAGACGTTTCCTCCAATCCATTCAGAAAAAAAATTCTGCAAAAACGATCATTTCGAGTCGAAGAAAGATCGTAACAGAGATTAATTCCGTTACAGAAGTAAATATTTCCTCGGATAGTAACAGTAAATATTTTCCTGCGGTACATGAGTATTTACCTTTAGGTACAAAAGTGAGAATATTAAATCCCGAAACGGATTGGAGCGTCGTTGTTCAAATTGTGAAAAATCAACCATTGTCTGTTAAAAATGGGATTGGTCTCAATATTAAAGCAATTGAAGCATTAGGTGTAGATATTTATAGTGCTCATAAGATACGCACACAGTTTTTATAAAGGAGTCGTTTAACTATGCCTAAATTACTATTGGGAGTCAATATCGATCATATTGCAACAATCAGAGAAGCCAGAAAGGGTATCGAACCCGATCCATTAGCAGCGGCGTTGATTGCAGAAAGATTTGGGGCAGACTTAATTACTATCCATTTAAGAGAAGATCGACGACACATTAATGATGATGATGTATATAAAATAAAAAAAGCAATATCTATTCCATTAAATCTGGAAATGGCTCCAGTTGATGAAATAGTAAAAATAGCGCTCGATGTGAAGCCTTATAAGGTGACTCTTGTTCCGGAACGACGAGAAGAAGTGACTACTGAGGGCGGACTGGATGTAAGGACTCATCTTAAAGCTATATCCACGGTTAATCGGCAATTTAAAAAAGCCGGTATTATTGTCAGTCTTTTTATCGAAGCCGACATGGATCAGATATTAGCTTCAAAGGAGAGCGGCGCTGAATGTATCGAAATCCATACCGGATCATATTCAAATGCCTCATCTGCTAGTCAGAAAAAGGAACTGGAACGTATAAAAAAGGCTGTCAAGTATGCTAATGAGATTGGGTTAATTGTTCATGCTGGACATGGTCTTAATAATGATAATGTAAAAGCAATTGCTGAAATAGAGGGTGTTGAAGAACTAAATATCGGTCATAGTATTATCTCAGATGCTGTTCTTCGCGGATTAGGAGATGCCATAAGAAGCATGAAGGAGAATATGGTATAATGCGTATATGATTTGCCAAATATGTAATCAACGTCCTGCAACAATCACAATTAGTTCATCTGTTAATAATCAGAGCAAGGTTATGCATGTTTGCGAGCAATGTGCAAAAGAGAAAAAACTCGTTTTTTTACCACCACAAATTTTAAACTCCTTATCAATGCAGGAGAATTTACCACCATTTATTGATTCACTCCTTAAACAATTTAGCCAACCATCATTTGACAAGATTTACTCGATGTTTAGCGAGTATGCTAAAAAAGTAGTATATTTGGCACAGGAAGAGTGCCGACATTTGGGACATTTGCAAATTGATACTGGGCATTTGTTGTTAGGGCTAATCAAAGAAGAGGGATTTGTTTATCGATTTTTAAGTAATAATATTGACGAGGCTAAGTTTTTATCAGAACTGGAAAGCAGTTTAGGTCATGGCGAATTTGATTCGGACATGAGTCGAGACATAAAACTAAGTCCAAGAGCTAAAAAAGTATTGGAACTTGCTTATAATGCCTCGAAAGAAATGCGAAGCACATATGTTGCTCCTGAGCATATTTTGCTTGGACTACTTCGCGAGGCAGAAGGAATTGCGTTTATTCTACTGTCAAAGTACGGTATAACCGTTAATAGAGTTCTTGAGGAAATATTTAAAAAAATAGCTCCCGAAAAAGAAGAGAATCCAAATGACATTAGCCATTTATTTGGAGATATTTTGATGGATTTCCCCAAAGAAGATGAGGAATTAAAGGATATTTTCTCTCAGTTTGGTCGTGATTTGACCCGTGAGGCAATGGAAAATAAATTAGATCCAGTCATTGGCAGAGAGCCAGAAATTAAACGTATTATACGAATCCTTTCGAGACGAAAGAAAAATAACCCCGTGTTAATTGGCGATCCAGGTGTTGGAAAGACTGCGATTGTTGAAGGTTTAGCTCAGGCAATTGTGAACCAGGAAGTACCTGAAAATTTGTTTAATAAACGTGTGCTTGAAATTCAGCTGTCTTCAGTAATTGCTGGTACTCGATTTCGAGGAGATTTTGAGGATCGATTAAAACGATTATTGGAGGAAGCGACAAGTAAGGATAGTAATATCATTATGTTTATTGATGAGCTTCATACTATTATTGGAGCCGGTTCTGTTGGTGAAAATGCCATGGATGCAGCCAATATTCTTAAACCAGCACTTGCTCGAGGAGAGTTGCAATGTATCGGGGCAACTACGCTAGATGAATACCGAAAATACATAGAAAAAGATGCTGCTCTTGAACGACGATTTCAGAAAGTTGATGTTGAAGAACCGAGCAAGGATGAAGCGATTAACATACTAAAAGGATTGAGGGATAAATATGAAGCTTTTCATCGGGTTGATATTAGTGATGAAGTGATTAAAGAGGCTGTTGATTTATCCTGTCGATATATTTCAGACCGTTTTTTACCAGATAAAGCCATAGACTTAATTGATGAAGCAGCTGCGATGGTTCGGTTAGAATCTATTTCTCTTCCAGATAGTATTAAAAATGCACAGAAAGAGCTGCAAATAGTTAGAAAAGATGAGAAAGCCGCTGCAAAAAATCAGGAATATGAAAAGGCAGCCAGTTATCGAGATAAAATAAGTAAATTGGAATCTGCTATAAAAAATGAGCGTGAAAAGTGGATGGCAGAAAAAGGAACTCATATTTTTAAACTTACAAAGGCAGACATTGCTGAGGTTGTGGCAGATTGGACTAAGGTTCCAACAAAAGCCATTAAAGATGATGATGTGGATAAATTTATGCACATGGAAGAGAGTTTAGGAAAAATTATCATTGGTCAGCAGGAAGCTATTAGTGAAATAACCCGTGTATTAAAGCGAGCCAGAACAGGATTAAAAGATCCTGAAAAACCGATTGGTGCATTTATGTTTGCAGGACCGACTGGTGTTGGTAAAACAGAACTGGCAAAAGTGATTACCGAGTTTATGTTGGGTGATAAAAATAAATTACTCAGATTTGATATGAGCGAGTATATGGAGAAATTTAATGTTTCAAAGCTTATTGGGGCTCCACCTGGATATGTTGGGTATGATGAGGCCGGACAATTAACAGAGCAGGTCAGACGAAATCCATATTCCATTATTTTATTTGATGAAATAGAGAAAGCTCATCCGGAAGTGTTCAATATTTTATTACAAATACTGGACACAGGAATACTGACTAATTCTAAGGGACGAAAAGTAGATTTCAGAAATACAACCATTATTATGACAACAAACATTGGTTCATCAAGTTTAAAAGGGATGGGATTTGCTTCAAGCGATAAGTCATTAAACTATGAGTCTTTAAAACAGAATGTACAGGCAGAAATAAAAAAATCTTTCCGTATAGAGTTTATAAATCGTTTAAGTGGGATTGTTGTTTTTAAGCCCTTGTTGCAAAGTAGCATGTACCAAATATTCGGACTTATGACGCAGAATATTAAGGATCGACTAAAAGAACAGGGAATTACGATTACCATTTCAAAGGAACTTGAAGACCAGTTGATTAATCAAAGCGAATTTGAGGAATATGGCGCGCGTTCATTGGGACGAATTATTGAGAAAGAAATAGAGGATAGTATTGCTAATCAAGTATTATCCAGCAAGGTTCGGAGTGGGTCTAAAATAACAATGAAATTATCTAAAAAGAACACTGTTTCTTTAATCGTTAAATCCTGATTTCTATGGATTTGTCTCAAATCTTGCATTTGTTTTATCAATACTTAAAAATTGAAAAAGGATATTCTTTAAATACCATTAGTAGCTATAAAACAGATTTGGAACAATTTGTTAAGTGGAATAACCTAAAGAATGTAAAAGAACTTGATGTTAGTATTCTCAATCGATACTTTCTTGAATTAAAGAAACGAGAGTATCAGAAATCATCAATGAATCGAAAGCTTGCTGCCATTAGTGTGTTTTTAAAATATTTGCTAAGAGAACGATATATGAGCGAGAATATTTCAGTTCATATACAATTCCCAAGATATCATAAGAAGTTGCCACGAATCATTTCAAAGGGAAATCTTGATATGTTGTTTAAAAGCGATGGTATTGCTGGATACGCAGATCCAAAGATGTATATAAGAGATAAAACGATGTTAGCCGTAATGTATTATAGTGGACTTAGAGTATCGGAGCTAACAAATTTGGGGCATGATGTTGTTAATATGAATGAGAAATATATTCGAATTCGAGGAAAGGGAGACAAGGAACGAATTGTCCCTATCAGCAATTATTTGTTTGATATATTCAATATGTATATTGAACAGTGGAAAGATGTTGAGCGTCGCACATTTTTTTCTTCAAAAAGTGGAAAAATTTTGACGCGTCAATGCATTTGGGGAATTTTGAAAAAATGGCTGGCTTATTATGAGATATCTGAAAACATTAGTCCTCATAAGCTACGACATTCCTTTGCGACACATTTAATGGAGAATAGTGTTGATTTACGTTTCATTCAAGAAATGTTAGGGCATAGCAGTATTTCAACAACTGAGATATATACGTCTGTAAGTACTAATAGGCTACATGATGTTTTTAAGAAATCTCACCCAAGAGCTAACTGATGATATATCTCATTCAAATACTCGCATTAATTATATCCATTATTTGTCATGAGCTAGCTCATGGATACAGTGCATTATATTTTGGAGATGATACGGCAAAAAATGCAGGTCGATTGAGTTTTAACCCGATTAAGCACATTGACCCTGTTGGGACTATTCTTCTTCCCGGAATAATGCTATTAACTGGTGCAGGAATGTTCGGTTGGGCTAAACCAGTACCTATTAATCCTAATAAATTGAGAAACTCAAAACAAAACATATTTTTCGTATCGATAGCAGGTCCGCTTACAAATATCGTTTTAGTTATAATCGGGATTATTCTTTTAAAATGGGTGAGTATTAGTTTAGGGAAATTGTATCCTCAGGATGTTTATCATTATTTTATTACGCAAATACCGTCGATTAAACAAAATTTGATAATAGGGTCAGATCATAGGGGTCTTTTTTTTATTTTTGAACTGGCATATCAGTTGGTACTTGTAAACTCTATTCTGGCGGTGTTTAACTTGATACCCATTCCTCCTCTGGATGGGTCACGATTACTTTTTCCCTTTTTAAATGCTAAACAGGAACAGGTTTTTTACAAATTGGAACGATATGGCATTATTATCCTGTTTGGTTTATTGTATTTTAATTTTCTAGATGGCTTGTTTGTATTCTTTTACCAATTCATATATAAATTGATATGGATGATATAAGAGATTGTTTGCTATAATGAATACACAATGAAATGTGATATTTTAATAATTGGAGCTGGACCTGCGGGACTCACTGCTGGTATATACGCAGCTAGAGCTAAACGAGATGTCATAATTCTAGAACGCGGTGTAGTAGGTGGGCAACAATCCTTAACAGATCAGATCGAAAATTACCCAGGTGCCTCAAGTAAAGGTGTTAGTGGCCGAGAGCTTAGTCATACTATGGAAGAACAGGCTAAAGCATTTGGCGTTAAATTTATTTACGATACGGTTTCGACAGTTAAATTAAAGGGTGATATTAAGGTTATTCAAACTGCTTTTAGTGGAAGTATAGTAGCAAAAGCCGTTATCATAGCCACTGGGCGTGATGCCAGTGGATTAGGTATTCCAGGGGAAAAAGAATTTCAGGGAAAAGGCGTATCATATTGTGCGACCTGTGATGGGGCATTTTTTTCAGGTAAGGAAATTGCTGTTGTCGGAGGTGGAAATAGTGCCCTTGAAGAAGCCATTTTTTTAACAAAATATGCAAGTAAAGTGACTATTATTCATCGAAGAAACGAATTCCGCGCAGATAAAATTGTCCAAGATCGCGTTAGATCCCATGATAAAATAAGTACGTTACTTGAATACCTTCCGGTTGAAGTTAAAGGTAATAATACAATGGAATCACTTGTGCTTAAACATGTTTCAACTCGAGAGATTAAGATACTCAATGTATCAGCTGTATTTTTCTATGTAGGAAATACTCCTAATACGACTATATTTTCGGATGAAATAAAACTAAATGACAAAAAATATGTTTTAGCTGGAGAGGATATGAAAACCAACATCGCTGGTGTTTATGTTGCTGGTGACGTAAGAGAAAAGCAAGTTCGCCAAGTTGTAACAGCTGTATCAGATGGAGCAATTGCCGCGATATCAGCCGATCAATATTTGGATGAATTAGTGTAATAAATAATTTTAAGGGAGATTTGAACATGAAGGTAGGAATTGGATCGGATCATGCTGGGTTTGAACTAAAACAGGCAATTAAGATTTATTTAGAAGGTAGTATGAAGATAGAAGTTGTTGATTATGGAACAGACTCAAAGGAATCTGTGGATTATCCCGAATATGGTTTTAAAGTGGCAAATGCGGTTGCTGAAAATGAAGTGGATAGAGGAATTGTTGTTTGTGGAACCGGAATTGGGATTTCAATGGCTGCGAATAAAGTTAAAGGAGTTCGTGCTGCCCTATGTTATGACCCCTATACAGCAATAATGGCTAGAAAGCATAATGATGCTAATGTTTTAGCCATAGGGGCAAGAACAAGTCAACTAGAAAATGCACTTGCAATCGTTGGTTTATTCATGAAAACCGATTATGAAGGCGGTCGTCATCAAAAACGAGTTGATATGATAAATAATTATCCTTCGTAATGATTTTTCATTTCAAGTAATTCATCAATTACTTCATTGGATGCACCTAAGAGTTTCATTAACTTAATTTCTGCATCAAAACTGAGTGAGTTGTTTTCAAATGTTGAATTATTCATGTTTTTCTCCTTTGTTATTGTTTTAACTAAATATTCCCTAAATCAATTCTTTTAAACACATATTAAAGATTATAGGTATATCCATAGCTGTCCGGTAGTTTTATAAGAAAGAAAAAAAGAGACC
>Ga0154585_1044_pt3 | contig 16512 bp, 18 predicted proteins | sample RifGroF2_FD_116014 | JGI IMG/M metagenome (GOLD analysis project Ga0154585, IMG submission 116014) | Candidatus Margulisbacteria bacterium GWF2_35_9 | reverse complement strand
ATCCCCTGCTTACATTCTACAATTATGCCAAACAATTTTTGGAAAAACACCACCATCCTATTTATTACATATCAAAGGATATAAGTGGGAATTTAAAGTTGGTTTGTCAAAAAAAGCAAAAGCAAATTTAAAACTAGCACTTAATTATTTAGAAGAAACATTAAGTAATCCTTCAGATTTAATATTAAACTATTAAACGATTATTTCATTCTGGATTTTTTTAAGAAATAAAACATTTCCATTATTTTAGTATCAATATTAATACTAATTACCTTAATTCTTTTAGGTACAGATAAAAATTTCGATGTAAAATTAATGATTCCCTTTATATCGGAATCAATCAGCTGATCAACAACTAAATCAGCAATACTACTTGGGACAGCCATTATCACGAACTCAATGTTTTCAGATTCTACATATGCTTTCATTGTTTTTATATCTAATACTGGAATAGTATTAATCATACTACCAATTTTTCTTTCATCATTATCAAAAACAGCATTTATTTTTAACTTAATATTGTCAAATCCCTTATAATTCGTTAAGGCTTTCCCAATATTACCTGCACCAATAATTATTGTTCGATGGCCAGTTAGACCCATAATTTTTTCGAGCTCTTGTTTTAAACCAGTAACAGAATACCCTTTCCCCCTAACTCCAAACTCTCCAAAATAGGATAAATCCTTTCTTATTATAGAGGGGTTAACATCAATATGTGTTTCAAAGTCACGCGATGTTACAAACAATACCTTGCCCTCATCTAAGTATTCCAATACTTTTATATATTGAGGCATTCTATGTATAGTAGATTCTGGAATGGTCATTTTCATGCATCAAATACTACCACATTGTGAATTCTTTCACAATGTGGATAATATGTTTTATTAATCGATTGAAACAATCGTTGAATATTTATCTTGAACTAAAACATTACCAGATGAACTGAGGTCAGCAAAACTTCCATTATCAGTTAACACAACCACACCACCTTGTTTGATTAGCATAATCATATCATCTCTTTGCCAGATATAAATATCCGCAAGTCCTGACTTAAAATCGAGATAACACAAATCTGAACTCATTCTTAATTCTCGACCAATTGGTCGATATATAACAAACTGTTTCCCCTTTTTCTTTTCATTTGAAATAACATCCGTCCATTTTATATAAGGATTAAACGCATTTGCGATAATAGATGTTTGATAGAACAAAATAACATAAGACAAACATACACTAAAAAAAAGAATTCCGTATCTCGATGCATTGGGTTTTACTAAATAAAATACCATAATAATTTCTGATATAACAAAAAATGATAGAGAAATTAGTATTGACCGTTGATCAAAACCTGAAGCATTTAAAGGGTTCTTTAATATGGATACTATAAGGATAGCAAAAATCAATACAAAAAAAATAGCCCATATACTTTCAACCAATCGTTTCTTGTTAAAGACTTGAATTGATACTAATTTGTAAGCAACAAGAATTGACATAGGAACAATAAGCATCGTGAATGTCCGAATATCCGTTTGATTAAAAAATAATAGTAAAAAGAAAAAATTAGATAACAACCATACTGCTGAAAAATATCTTAACGTTAACGGTTGATTGAATTTGAACCGGAAATTTATACTAGTGATAAACAGTGGAGTCCACGGGAAAATTGAAATTAGCATAAACAGAATGACGGGTTTATTAAAACCGAATCCGAAGTAACTTGTATTATACTTACTGTGGATAAAAATACTTTTTAAATAAATACTAAATAAGTCTTGATAAGCAAAATATTGAACCCCCAAACCCACCGATAGTATTGCAAGAAGCAATATAAGACATAAGTAGAAATGCTTTGTACCAATAATTTTAAAAAAGCTGCCTCGGGCTGATTTATTAAGAATGATCAATGATAATAGAGTTAACCCCGGCATAATAATTGCAAATCCACTTTTTATTAAAACCCCCATTGCAACCGAAATAGTAAAATAATACAAATATCGTATTTGCCGTTTTTTTATATATTGAAAAATGAACAAGTGCGACATCATAATTCCAAAAGCAATTAAAATATCCAGTTTAGGCGTTCGAGCAAATAATATCATTGTCATACTCGTAGCTAAAGTTAATGCTGAATATAAAGCAATTCGACGATGACGTTTCTTCAACAAGAAGACATACAAAAACCCAATCATCAATGTATAATAAACTACATTCGAAATATGTATTGTCACCTCATTTACACCACCAAGTTTAGGGATTATAGACAGAAGCCAAATACCGAGAGGTGGTTTATCTAAAAATGACGTCATATCTCCTGGAGTTATGAGGGGCGCAAGCCACTCGTTAAAATGGATTGTATTACGAATTGCCACTGCATACATCGTTGCATCATCATTTATCAATGGATTATGAGGAAGACTAACAAAACTAATTATAATAAATAGAACAAACGTAATTATAAGAAAGGTCTTCGCCCGCATCTTATTTTATAATAGCCATTGCGACCGCATTATCTCGACTATGAGATAGGGATACTTCAACACAAATCTTATTTTTATCCATTATTTTTTTTGTTTCACCAAAAAAAGTAATCACCGGTTTACCCGATAATTCGTTTGTCACCTGAATATCTTTCCATCTGAGAATATCTATTTGTGCTACAGCCTTGAAAACAGCTTCTTTAGCTGCAAAGCGACTAGCAAACCGAGAAGCCTGAACCCGAATAGTAGGAGATGACTGACAATCTATGATTTCTTGTTTTGTAAAAACTCTATTAATAAAAGCCTGACTTGATATAACAGTTTGAATTCGATCGATCTCAATAATATCTATACCGATCACAGAGTTTATTTATGTTTTCCAGAAATTTCAAGATAAAGAATACGAATCAAATAAACGGGGATTAATGACATTCGTTTAATTCTAGATGGTTCTTGAATAAGTCTGAAGGCCCATTCAAGCGCAATTTTCTGCATCCACAATGGGGCACGTTTTAAAACGCCGGAAATAACATCAAAACTACCACCTACAGTTATTTTAACCGGAACGTGAATATCTTTCCTGTGTTCATAAATAAACTGTTCCTGTTTGGGAAACCCTAATCCAACAAAAAGGATATCGGCTTTTGATGAGTTAATATCCTTGATAACCGCTTTAGTTTCATCTGCACTATAGTATCCATGATGACTACCCACGATTTCAAATGATGGGAAAATTTCTGTTGACACTTCAACCGCTTTTTTTAATACCGCTTCCTTTGCACCTAAATAATATACTTTATATGTTTTTCTCTTATTTTTACCAAGACGATATAGCGTATCTATTCCTGTTACTCGTCTATCAAAAGATTTTCTAAGCAACTTCGATACCCATATTAAGGAAACACTGTCGGGAAGCAATAATGTTGAAGATGCTAATATTTTAGTTAAATACTCATCCTGCATTGAAACTCCAAGAATTTCAGTTGTAGGAGTTATAATCATGCAATTGGCTTGGTTATGAATTTCTTGGTTTATCTGCTTAATTAACTCATCATAACTTCTGTTAAAAAAGGTTAAACCTAGTATTTTGTGATCATGTCTTTTCATACTTAATTAAGATATTGTTTATTAAACTATCTTTGGACTGTTCCTTTAACATCATAACGATACGTTCTAACTGTTTTCTGTGCATACTGCGATTATTTAAAACCTCTACCAGCGTACTATAAAATACCCCATTTTGTAAATCACTAAATCCAATATAATTCTGCGACACTTCTCTTGAAAAGCTTTGAACTTTATCATAATAATGAATGCCAATGAAGGGAGTATACACTGTAGCACTCAGAATTAAACTATGCAGTCTAGCTCCCATCAACAAATCTAGTTGAGAAATAATACCTAGCAATTCTGAAATATTCTCGTGAACATCTAATATTTCAAACAATGAAGAAGGAATTAGTCTCTCAAGTTTTTGTCCTACGATAATGTCCCCTTCTTGAAAAGGAATATAAAGTATTTTTTTATTAAATTCGTTTGAGAACTTAATTAGAGCCTTCGCGATATGATCTAAAGGACAATCAATAATATTCATCAAGTTAATACCGATATACCCTTTGTACTTATTATTAACTTGCAACGGATTTAGCATCATCGCTGAATCGACGGTATATCTTATTGTCTTTTTTAACTTAAGTGTTTCTAAAAGGTATTTACGACTTTCAAGGTCTCTTACACTAATAAAATCTGTAAATACAAAAACCTGTTTTACAAGTAATTTACTAAAATAATACTTAAATGGTTCTATCCCTTGAGAATATAGTATTACTTTTTTATGAAATATTTTTGATACGACAATAATAGACAAGTAATACAACAAACTTCCGATACTTGTTATATCTTGGAACAGAGTTCCCCCAGCAAATATAATAATGTTAGACATCCGAATACTAGCAAGAATGGACGCTAGTGATTTCCTTTGAATCGAAATAACATTATAGGTTGCACTTGTCTTCTCCGGTGTATTAGATAAAACGGTTATTTGGACTGGGTTATGATATCTTTTAAGTTGACCAATGATACTATGTAGGATTGCCTCATCTCCGGTGTTCCCATGGCCAAAATAACCAACCAGAGTTACTTTCATTTTAGAAAATATAAGTAATTCTGAATTTCATTAATAGCAATTAACGCTTCCGAAGAAAAGGTGATAATTCTTTTTAAATAGTTATTTCTCAAAGAACCGATTGAGTATACACCACTTATGGTTGTTTCCATCAAATTACTAGTATTAATAAATTCGTTATCAATATCAACATTAATATCGGTGTTCTCCTTAAGATACTCCATACAACCCGCTACATCATGATACAGAAAAAGTCCTGAGACATCACACATAATGGATTTATCAGTTAACAGACTTGTTATTTTTATTTTTTCAATTACTTCTTTTCCATATAGTCCGTCCAATTTGTGTTGAAAATAACATTGAATTTTAGGATGCAACATGATTTTTCTATTAACCTTATCTGTCGCTTGAATATTGTTACATTCTGTTACAAAGTACAGTTTATGAACATAATTGGCTAAATACAGAGCCGTTTTAACCGCGTATTCATTATTACCCGATATCATTGCATCTTTACCCGTTAAAGATAAAGCATCACAGGCAGCACAATATGACAACCCTCGCCCATAATACTTTTTGCTTCCGGGAACTTGAACCGTTCTATTTTGCATACCACTCGCTAGAATAATCGATTTTGCAAAGTACACATGCCGTTGTGTGATCACTTTTTTATTTTTATTTTTTAAAATATCTAATTTAATGACTCTTTCATAGGCTATTTCGATATTATTTTTTTCAATTTGATTCATAAATATTTCTGCTAGTTTTGAACCAGAGACTTCCTCATCATCTGTGAAAGGGAAATCTTCAATATTTTGAATATTATATAGGTTGCTACATATAACAACCTCTTCAAGAAGCAAAACCTTTATCCCACGATTAGAAGCAAGTATTGCAGCAATAACTCCTGCAGGGCCACCACCGATTACGATAAGATCATAACCCATGTTCTGGTTAAAAGTAATAATTTCCTTATTAACCTCTTGAGTTACTTTCACCACGTTATTTCTCTACTTCTTCAATTATAAATTTTGTCTTTTCATTTGAGTATATTTTGTTTAAGCCAATATCTAATATTATATCTTTACCATTTATAATATTTTTTTTCCTAGATATAGTGGTATCACCTTCAAAAAAAACTAAACCCTTCTTAATATCATAAACTAATCGTTTTGATGTTATAACATAATCCTGAAATATGACTGACAAATCTTTTTCAGCAACAATTTTATATGTATTTCTATTATATACAGCCGTTTCACAATTTATTAAGATCTGGTCATACAAGATACGAACTTTATCGGTAATTCTAATTTTTTCCTTTTCCTTCGTATATGTTGCTTGTGAAGCATAAATAATAAGTTTACCTTGGGTTATTTTTATTTTATCTTTTGCAATAAACTGATTATTTAGCGTATCTACCTCAAATTTATCTGCGGCGATCTCAAGCACTTCATCAGATATTGATCCTCCAAAAGACAAAATGCCAATTGAGATAATTATAAATAGAGTCATTAGTTTTAGTTTTTTCATCATTTAATCTTTGTCGAAAACAATCTTACCCCCATTATAACCAATAAATCGCTTTTCTTTAAGATAATAAACGGCTTCATTCCCATAATAATCCGTACCTTTATAATTGATATTAACATTTGTTTTGGCAGTGAATTCGGACTTTTTCATATCCACCTGAAAGCTCTCTGCTTGTATAATAACACCACTATCAAATTTAACAATAGCATTATATATAACAAAATCTTTTTTATATATTTCAATCGTTCTAGCAGTAATACTAAAACTAAAATCACCTTGCAAAAAATGCTCAGTATAACTGTTCTCTAGAACAAAATCTGGAACCTGTTTTTTTGTCGGAATAATTGATGTTATTTTGATACTGTTAAATATTAAAAATAGAATCAATATGAAAATGAAAAAGATTAAATACTTATTTCTCATTCTTTAAATTTCGGATGGATTTTTTGCTGAGTACCTGTTTAGCTTGTAGTGCGCTTGCCTTTAATATCGCTGTTGCAGCGCCAAAATTGTCACCTAGCTCCTTTTTAGCCAATCCCATAGCAAAGTACAATGCAGCTCCGTTTGGCTCATAATGAATCGCATAATCAATAGATTCCATCGCCTCGTCCCATTGATTTTTTTCGCCATAAATAACAGCGATGTATCCATATGCCCATCCTCTAATTGAATTATCTTCAGTTAACTCCACCACTTTTTTTAATTCAGCAATTGCCCCATCCTTCTGTTTATCAAAATACAACGCAAACGCATAATAAAAATGGTTCTTCCAATTAGTTGGGTCTCGATAAATTTTAGCCTTATATTTTTTTATTACTTTTTCAGAAAATTCAGGATCGAGCTCAGGAATAATTGATAGAGAATTGAACCCTTCCTCGACAAATCCTGTATAGGCATATACCATTGCTAAGTTAAAATGAATCCATGGATCCTGTGAAATCGTTTTTGATAAATAATAATATTTTTTTATCTCATCCCAGTTTTCATCGCTAACTTCCCCAAAAGATATACAACTTGTTATTAATATTCCGAAAATCCCAGATAATATGATATTTCGTAGAATTTTTCTCATAATCTTCCGATTTTAATCCCTTCCAACAGAGTAATAGTCAAACCCAAGCTGAAGCATATCTTTGGCATTATACATATTACGCCCATCAAAAATAACCTGATTTTTTAACCGAGTTCTCATTTCATCGAAATCTGGAATTCTAAAATCATTCCATTCTGTAAAGATCAATAATGCATCAGCATTGTCCAATGCACCATAAGCATCTTTTCGATATTCTATTTTATTACCGAATATTTCTCTGGCATTATCAATCGCAACCGGATCATACGCAACAATTCTTGCCCCCGCCTCTAATAAAAGATTTATCATAACAATCGATGGAGCTTCTCTCATGTCATCTGTTTTGGGTTTAAATGCCAAACCCCAAACTGCAAAAGTCTTCCCGGATATAGTTTCTTGTGTTTCACTGTAGTGTTTCATCATCTTATCAAATAGCAGTCGTTTTTGACCTGCATTCACATCTTCAACCGATTCAAGTATTCTCATAGGCAATTTACGTTGTCTACCCATATGAACAAGGGCTTTAACATCTTTAGGAAAACATGAACCCCCGTACCCAATACCAGGAAATAGGAACTTATGCCCAATGCGCGTATCAGATCCGATACCCACTCTAACGAGATCGATATCTGCTCCAACTTCATCGCATAACAAGGCTATTTCATTCATAAAAGATATTTTAGTTGCCAACATTGCATTTGCTGCATATTTTGATAATTCAGCACTCTTATTATCCATTATGTATATACGATTATTTGTTCTTAAAAAAGGAGAATACAATTTACTCATTGTCTTTAATGCTTCTTCTGATTTTCCTCCGATAATAATTCTATCCGGTTTCATAAAATCATCGATTGCTGCACCTTCTTTTAGAAACTCAGGATTGCTAATTACATCCGCTTCCCACTCAACATTTCGACTCTTTAGAACTACTTTTAGTTCCTTTAAGACCAAATCAGCCGTTCCAACTGGAACCGTCGATTTATTAACGATTATTTTATTAGAGTTCATATGGGTCCCAATCTCCTTTGCAACATTTAAAACATACTGTAAATCGGCTGAACCATCCTCTCCAGGGGGTGTACCTACCGCAATAAATATGACATTGCATTTCTCTATTGCATACTTAATATCGGAGGTGAACTCAATTCTGTTTTCGTCGATATTTCGTTTAAGTAAAGTATCTAACCCAGGTTCATAAATAATAGGGATACCCTTTTTAAGTTTCTCAATCTTTGCATGATTGATATCGACACAAATGACATGATTGCCGGTATCGGCAAAACACGTTCCTGCAACAAGTCCCACATAGCCTGTTCCCACAACTGCTATTTTCACAATTCATTCCCCCTTTAATTAATTTTCTACAGGTTGTTTAAAACGTACTAATAAGAAAAATATTTCACAAAGAATGACTTATCACGAGTGAATACTTTAATCTTAATTTTGTCTCCATTTTTTGGAATTACGGCTGTAAAGACGCCATCTTCAACACCTATTTTTTGATTATTCATATATACGGACAATACTGGTTTTATTATTTTCCCAGTAATTTTGTATTGTGTCCCATCCATCTTATCAATACTTTGTATTTCGAGATAGTCATCAGCGAAAGGTCGTGCTGACGATTTTTCTATAATAAAATCATACCTTCCAACACCAACTTTTGAAAACTTTCGTTGTCCAACTAACTTATGAAAAACAGGAATAGATGAGAAATCGATCTGAACATCATCACTCCCACCAGCACCTTGTATTAAATATTCGTAATATCCATCCTTGTTTGTTTTAATGATTGTATCACCAATAATAATACGTACATTTTCGTAAACAGTATTTTCTCCACTATCTTTAACACCATTACCATTATCATCTGCGTAAGCATATCCATATATTCGGTTTGTCATAATGACCCCAAAATTAACAATGACTCTGTTTTGCTGAGAGTTTAGTTGAACGTATTTTGGATATTCATCCGTGAACATTATTTTTTTATCACCTTCAATTATATCTAAAGAGTACTTATTTGCTGGTACATCCTTAAATCGGTAGACACCAAACTTATTAGTAGTTGATATCTCTCCATTAGACAACTTAACTGGAATTTCTGCTATTCCATGTTCATTTTCATCTAACTCACCATTATAATTTTCATCCATAAAAACCATACCAGTTAATTGAGTTCGTCCCTTTCCAAAATTAATTGTATAATTGAAGTTTTGAGAATACTCTACTCTTAATTCATCTAATATTCTAGAACGTTGATACACATCAGGTTCATCAATTATCTTTCGATAACTTGATAATCGAAGATGTCCATCAGGATTTGGATGATAATTAACACCGAAAGAAAAATAAGTATTGTCATATCTCTCTCTTAAATTATTATTGTAGCGCGTAATATATTGGAAAAATCCATCTAAATAAAGTCGTGTAGACAATACTTCAACTGAGTGAACATAGAAAAACGAATTATAAACATATTCTGCATAATCAGCTGCGGTAGCCATGTCATAATTTTCCCAACTGTACTCGCCTTGATAATACATATTTTTTAACAGTGGAACTTTCCCTCCTAGTACTATGGAGTTTTTATTGTAATCCTGTGCGCTATTTGAAATATTGGTATATGTCAAAGGTATGTACTTGAACCAAGAATCGATATCATATATTTTTTTCTTTAATCTAAACACATATTGTGACTGTTTATAATTATAGTTATTCTCAGATTTTCCTCTACTTTCATTATAATCAAGACTTATATCCGGTAATACCAGATTATATTCTTCCCCTTTGAAGTACAACTGAGCATTATTTCGATAATTATCAAATCCTAATTTGGATATTGATTTTACATAATTCTCACCATCAAGCTTAAAGCTTAGATAATAATTTGGATTATAATTTGCATTATATTGCCAACCTAAATATCCGCGATAATCCACAACACCTATTGGTATATAAAAATTCTCATCATAATTATGATAACTGATCTTTGCATTTAAATCTTTTTTATTGCTATATGTTAGTTTAACTTCTCGCGCTAAATCTGAACTCTTATCAATTCCCATTTCTCCATAAAGATCCATTTGATTACTCAGAATGGTCTTGAACAGCAAACTTCCAGCATAGTTATTAAAATTAACTCCAATATAACTATTTTTATCAATATTATAATTTATCCCGCCAAACATAAATAAATCAGAATTTCTTTGCTCACGCTCCATGCCAGCAGCCCATTGACCAAAGTTATTATTTCCGTAAAACAGCATAATATCCAAATTATTTAAGACACCATCATAGGACAAACCTTGAAGTGGCTGAGCAGGAAAAATCATATTGGACTTGTCAGTAAAATACTGATCACCAATTGTAAATATACCGTAACTATTTTGAAGCTTCGTTGTAAACCTATATACTCCTTGATAATCTGCCTTGTTTTTAATATACAATCTATTTGTCATATATCCCCAAGGAGTGTCTCCCTGAGAATCAAATTTATAATACATATAGGTTGCATCCCAATTATGTTGAGCAAATTGAGAACGGGATCGACTATGACCATATCCCAAATTAATATTTGAATAAAAAACATTTCCGCTATAATCCACATTAGTTTTATCATATGTCACTATTTTTACTGGATTAACTAGAACTGAGTAAAGAGTTTTTGTTTTTATTATGCGCTCATCTTCTTTAATTTCTGTAAAAACAATAATTTTGCTTCTGCCTGGTTTTAAACCTGTAACAACAAGCATGTTTGGCTGTTGTTCAATCTCAGTATAATCTGAATGATCAATAACGAAATACTTTACAATACCCTTAATAGGAAAGTTTTTTGTTTCTTGAAAGCCTAATTCAAGGGTCGCAGAAAATCCAAATGTCATCACTAAGAAAAAAAATACGATCCGTTTTTTTAAACTCATTTAAAAAACCTTTATTTCCTTATAATCGATTTGATCACTACCAAAATCAAAAACCAATAAAACAGTTAAATTACTTTTGTTAGTATAGGTCTTATCTAATTCGAAATAAGTGTCACCTACGAAACTCTTTGTTGGTAATGCCAAAACTTGTGGCATTTCTGTCTTAAAGAAAATATCATTTGTCTTATTATCTACGAGCATTAACGTTACTTTAGGTCTTAGAAGAATATTTCCCTTGTTATCCAGAGAATAATTAACAAATAATTTTTTCTCCACAAGTCTAGATTTTAGATTTGTTACGTTATAAACGATCTTTCCTTCGTCCTCAATTTCTTTATAGATAATTGTACCAAGTCTTCCACCAAACTGAACTCCCGATTTTTTGCTTTTATCAACTGGTTGGGCTTCAACAAAGATAACCCCGTATTGACCATCCCGTTCATCCTTTTGGGAATCAACTGTAAAAATCACATTCTTTTGTTCATCAGGATTTAGCTCAAATGTGGTAGGGAATATTTTGGTAGAATTCATAAGGGAATAAGCAGTTGAGCCAGCAGGTAAAAAAACTTTTGTACCATCTTTCAAATACCAATCATTCAAATACACACGAACACTTACTTTTTCTTCGCCCCTGTTCATTACTGAAATTGTTTTTCTTGTCGATGTGCCCTGCTTTAAGGTTATATAATGGTGAGAGGGATCAATACTAATTTTTATTGCGAACAAATTAACGCTTAAAACTACTAATATAAACCATACTATTCTCTTCATTTTTTTACCTCACTGTGTTAGTGTCAATGTAATCGTTGAGCTGTATGCTCCAGCTTGTTGATCCGCAGGAATTTTCAAATGCCATATAAAATCAAAATAATAGGCGGTATTATTTGCAGGAGGAGTCACTGTATAAAGAATTTGATTCAAGCCCGTAAAAGCAACTCGACTCGTACCAACGGTTGAACTCAAATCTATATAGGGAGACTTACGATCAGCATAAACAATATGATATTCCATATTACTCAAAGCCAAAGGAGCTGGTCCAGCAAATGCGCTTGCATCAATAGAAAAAGTCATAGGAGAACCAGTGTCTGCTGTAAAATCAACAAGTGTATGGGGATAGGAGTTTCCATGAGCATTCCATTCATTTTCACCGGGTGCGATAGAACCGTAGGAAAGAACTCCAATCGCGGTACTATTCGTACTTATTGATATAGAAAGAGCACTAAATGAATAGCAACTTACTATTATTAAAAATAACAGAATTACCTTTTTCATTTACTTAACTCCGTTAATTATTCAGTTAAAGTAAACGCAACAATAGACCTATAAATACCACTCTTTTGCTTATCTGGGACTTTTAAATCAAACTTAAAATATAAGTCTGTTCCAGCCGGATAGTTATTATATTCTGACATTGACGCAGAATAAGCCAGAACTGGTGTCAAAGATAAATTATCTGTACCTTTCCCGTACCATGTTCCACTTGCTGATCTGGATGGATAACCTGACCAATAAAAATATTTATTTGGAATAAGCTCAGAACCATCCGATAATTCAGCCAAATTACTAATTTTTAAAACCCAACCATTTCCATTATTGGATTTTGCCGTAACCTTTACTCCTTCATTATCAGGCATGTCTCGCATCATTTGCCCTGGTAATAATGTTTTAAAATCAACGATATGGCGATCTATCTCTAAAGAAAAAATACTTTTAACATTAACCATTATTGACAAAGTGTCCGTATCTGAAGCAGCCATTAAAAAGCTACTAACTATCAATAACAACAACAGTGTTCTTTTCATAGAGATCTCCTTTGATTACTCGTTTATCGTTATTAATTTTATATTATCGATTGCAACATCAATCGGACCGGTTTTTGCACTCGCTAGGAAAATCATTTGAAAATGCAACAAACCACCGGAGCCTTTTTTGTCATCAGGATTCCAAATATTGTCACCAACGGTCTTATTAACATCCTTAAACTTATCAAGAGGAATAATTAGCACTTTCCATCCAGTCCAAATAACATTTACAGTATATTCAAATTTATCATCGAATATTGGCTCATAATTATTTTCAATATCCTGTTCCAATTTATAATTAAAATTATCATCATCATAAAGCTGAATTGTTACTTTTCCACTTTTAGGACCGCTTCCATAAACATATAACTTCAAATGTGTATACTTTTCAGCATTTACTCCTAAATAGGCACCAACCCCTCCGATATACCAATCATTTGTTTCACCCTTTATCTGAAGGAATTTAGTACCAAGATATTTTTTTAATGGGCTATTTGCATATATAGTTGAATTAACAACATCTTGTTTACTATCTCCAAATGTCCACCATTGAGGAGCATCTGTTATATTGCCATCTTCAAAGGAATCAATATCATAGTAACTTTTTTCTTCTGCCATATTATCCGTTGCAAAAACGAAGCAACTTAGAATTAAACCTATCAGTAATATTTTTTTCATGTGCAAACCTCCATATTTTCAAAAGTATTGACTCATTATAACTATTTATTATACTATTTGCAAACTTAATTTATAAGCGACAGAACCAATAGCACCATTGAATTGAGGTTCTTTTGGAACAATAATTTGTTTACCTGTTTCCAATGCGATTATGCTCCGTATTGCATTATTACAGGCTGTCCCTCCAACAAAGATAACCTTACGCTGAGAATGTCGTGTAATCATAGGTTGAATTCGATTGAAAACACTATAGTTGATTCCGGCTGCGATTCTTTCAACAGGTATACCCTCAAAGACTTTACCTAAAACCTCAGACTCACCAAAAATTGCACAGGTATTATTAATCTCAACAGGATTCTCATAATACTGGCTTATCTCATCCATTGTCATTTGTAGTATCTGTGCCATATTTTCAAGATAACGTCCAGAGCTAGCACCACATTTATCATTCATGTATATATCAACAATTTTTGAATTAACAACACTAATAACCTTTGTATCCTGTCCTCCAATATCGATTAAAATGAAATCGGTCTCACCAGTTTGCAATATAGCCCCGTAAACATGAGCTTTCTGCTCAGATAATTTGATTATGTTTTCAAAACAAATATTGTGTTTCCCATAACCTGTAGACATTATGTTGTCATTTTCACTAATACCCAACTTTTTAATATCCAGTTGAAGAATGTTTTGATTTCTAATCCCATAATTTCGATAAAAATCAACTGAACTGTATATTCGTTTATCGAGAACATCGCCCTGATCGTTACATATTACCAGCTTTATATAGCGACTACCTAAATCAATCCCAATGTTCTTCATTTTTCCATCAACCTTTGTCTAAATTCATCTTCAGTTAAAATGGGGGTTCCTAGCATTTTCGCCTTATCATATTTTGATCCAGGCGATGAACCTAATACAATAAAATGGGTTTTCTTTGATACTGTAGATGAAATTTTCCCACCATTTTTTTTAATCAATTCTTCAATTTCATTACGAGTAAATTGCTCCAGAGTGCCAGTAACCACAAATGATTGTCCTAAAAATTTTTGACTGATGCGATCATCCTTCTTCTCAAGAGTGACCCCTTTTCTTTTTAAATCTTGGATCATCTCTAACGTGCTCGGTTTTCTAAAATAATCATAGACTTCCCTTGCTGATTTTTCTCCGATGCCATCAATATCCATAAGCTCTTCCAAGCTTAATTTGAAAAGGTCATCAAGAGTATTTATATGATTTACAAGAAGTTCAGCGGTCTTTTCTCCAATAAATTTAATTCCAAAAGAATACACTATTTTTTTTAAAGGACTTTGTTTAGCTTTATCAATTTCAGCGAGAACCTTGTTTATGGATTTTGCACCAGTTCTTTCTAATTCCTCCATTTGTGAGTAAGTTAAACTAAATAAATCGATCCAATTTTTAACCAGTTTTCTTTCAAGCAACTGGTCAATCAACTTCTCCCCTATTCCATCGATGTTTAAAACATTACGGGATACCACATGTAATAATTGAGCTTTTATTCGACCAGGACAAATTTCGTTTGGACATGTAATTGCGACCTGCTCATCCTCGCTGACCAATTCTGTACAACAAATAGGACATTCCTTAGGGAACTCTATTGAACGATCATTACTTTTATGCGTAACCATTACAACTTCAGGAATGACTTCCCCTGCTCGCTTAATAATAACCTCATCACCAATAGAGATATTCTTCTCTTGAATAAAATCATAGTTATGTAGCGTTGCTCGAGTAACAACTGCACCGGAAACTTTTACTGGGTCGAAAAAGGCAACTGGCGTAATAGCTCCACTTCGACCAACTTGAAATACAATTTCGTTAATTCTCGTTTTAGCCGTTTCTGTTGTAAACTTATAAGCAATAGCCCATTTTGGTGATTTTGCTGTTGATCCCAACATTTCTTGATATTTACAGGAATTAACCTTGATCACTACCCCATCGAATTCATAAGGCAACTCATCTTTTTTTTCTTCCCATTCCTGACAAAAAGCACTAATTTCCTCGAAACTCCCACATTTTCTTGAATATGTATTTGTTTGAATTTTCAACAATTTAATGAGCTGTATTGAGTCACTCTGATCGGCAACATTATACTTACTCGGATTGACTAAACTATACGCAAAAAACCTTAATTTTCGTTTGGATACAATTTCAGAGTTTAGTTGTCTTAGTGAACCAGCTGCTGCATTTCGAGTATTAACAAACATCGGTTGACCTTCTTTTTCCCGTTCTTTGTTAATGGCAACTAGTTGATCCTTTTCCAAATAAATCTCCCCTCTGATTTCTATCTCTCGCGTGTCCTCAATCACCTTTGGGATATCGGTTTCAATTGTTAACACATTTTGAGTCACGTCTTCTCCAACCAATCCGTCACCTCTTGTTATTCCCTTCTGCAATTTTCCATCTTTATAAATAAGGCTGACTGCTAATCCATCGATTTTAAGTTCACAAAAATAATCTAGCTGATCAATTTGATTACTTTCTTTTTCCAAAGAACTGCAGACTCGTGTTTGAAAATCGCTAATTTCTTGTAATGAATATGAATTTGACAAGCTCATCATGGGTTTCTTATGTTCTAATTTAGTTAATATCTCTGCCGGTTTACCTCCGACATTTAATGACGGAGAATCATCATGCCTCAATTCTGGGTACTCTGTTTCCAAGTATTCTAGCTCTTTGGTTAACATATCATACTCAAAATCAGATACAGTCGGAGTATCATTCATATAATAGGCTTTATTATATTCGTTTATTAATTGAGTTAATTCGTCTACTCTCTTTTTTATTTTATTTAATTTAATGATTCTCATTATTTACCTATAATGTAATATATGGACTTATTTTTTTAAGTTTACTGGGACCAATACCTTTTATT
>Ga0154585_1053_pt4 | contig 16551 bp, 15 predicted proteins | sample RifGroF2_FD_116014 | JGI IMG/M metagenome (GOLD analysis project Ga0154585, IMG submission 116014) | Candidatus Margulisbacteria bacterium GWF2_35_9 | reverse complement strand
TTATTATATGACCGTTGAGTACTAACACCTCTACTTGCAATATCTTGCACCTGACTCTTGTAATAGTTTGTAACCGGAATACTCTTAAGACTGGTAGATGCTATATCGATACATTTAACTTCGGACTCCAAGCTATCCTCTACTGATACATGAGAACTGTTATATGTAAGAGAAGCAATATTATTTACATCCAAGCCTGCTTTTGACAATTCATCCAGACTCAACTCTTCTTCAACAGTCCCTTGCACAGTGTATGAACTACCATCTTTTAAAAAAACCCCAATATCTAAATCTGACATATTTAATTCCCCCTTTTTTTTATTGATCCATATTTGATAACATTCTATATTACATATAACGTCATTAATTAATTAAAACTTGTATTTATATTTTATGGTATATCAACCATAGGGGTCATAGCTGTCCGGTCTTTTTTTCAGGGAGATAAAAAAGAGCCCTCCGATTAAAATATAGTTGGGAAACCAATAAAAAAAGGAGGGCTATATAATGAAATATCAAAACAGTATCTTTCGTCAACTACTAGAATTTATTCCGAGAGATAAATTTCAAGAAATTGTAAATAAGTATGATGGGGACAAGAAGACACACAAATTAAATTGTTGGACACAGTTCATAGCGTTAAGCTACAGCCAGATACGGGCTATGGACAGTATTCGCACAATTGAAACATAATTCTTACCTGCCGGATATGGTTGTTATCACCGACCAAAATATCCAGATATTCTACGAATGGTCACCTATGTAGACCCAGAAACAGGACAAATTTATCGATTTTTAACTAATCTTGAGATTTTTCGAGCTGAAACTATCGCATTAATTTATAAACAACGTTGGCAGATTGAGTTATTTTTTAAATGGATTAAACAACACCTGAAAATAAAAGTATTTATTGGTAATTCACGAAATGCAGTGATGACTCAAATATGGGTTGCTATGATCGTTTATTTGATCTTCTGGTATTTTAAACATCAGACAAAGTTTAAGGGCACGTTATTTCACTTGGCCAGTATTATAAACGAAATTCTCTTTTCCCGAGTTCACCTTCTTGATATTCTCGGGTTTAACAACCCAGATCCACCGTCATTTAATGATTCTGGCCAATTATTACTCTGGTGTTCCTGAAAAAGACCGGACAGCAGTGCATAGGGGTTGAATTAACGTGAATTTTTACGTTTGAGATAGAGTTGAATAAAAACTAATAAGCGTGCTCTCAAATAGATTATTGGCGTTGAGATAATACTTTGATGATAATGGATTCATGCTCAAATGTTTCTGGGTATAAAAATCAACTCTTTTTTTTATGTCTGTAGGTGAATTAAAGCTCTGAAGATAGTGGATTTGTTCGGATGATAGGAGTTTATTACTGAAACACTCTTCAAAAAACAGTTGAAAGGTATTATTCATACGAGGAATGATATCTGCTGATATCATTCTATATATTAGGGACTCTAGCAGTATATAACGAAACTGTGTTTCATCATCTTCCGTATATATCATCACATCTTCCTGATAAGAATCCAGAATTAGCTTCTTTCCATATTCCCAGTATTCGGATTTTCCGAAAACAAACGATACCAGATACAAAACAAATCCCAATCCAACATTCCCAAACAACAAGCTTAAACTATTATGGGTTGGATCTTTCGATAATTTTGAACTGTCGATCATTTTATTTGTGAATTCAATTATAATCTGATCTAAATGATTTTTATCCGAACACATCTTATATATCAAACAAGACAACACAAACCCCGCCATTCCTTTAACGATAGAAACGGAAGATGCTGTCCCATTTTTTACAAAAATGGCTTTACGTGCAATCGATGTAGAAATATACTGGCTATCCGCAGATTGAATAATATGATGATACAGCGATGTAAAAGCAGTTGCAAAACCAATCCCCTGAAACAACCCAGCTGTATTATTGTAATCCGACGCTAATTCAATCGCCATGGGTTTAAAAACATGAAATACATTTTGTATCCAATTAAAATATAACTTTTTCTTTTTCTTCTGATACAAAACCAGCATTAATAGACCTAAAAAAGGAACCCCACCAATATAATGTGTATTCATTGGTATTATATGTTTTTGATTAAGCATTAAATCATCTGCAATATAAAAAGAAATAGGACGTCTTTTTAATAAATATCTAAATATGTCTTGGGATTTAAAAAGGGCGTTAAACTCCTTATCAGTCTCGTTATAGGGAAACTTTGAGTCACTAGAGATTAATGTTCCTTGCATTTTTTTAAAAGAGGGAACGGATTCAGGCTTTTTTAAAATGGCCGTGTAGCTATAATACAAATTAACCTGCTGATACAAATTTTTTAGAGATAAACTTTTCAGTTTTTTTCTAAGTAACCGATACGTACTTTCTGGACTATACTGATTAACAATCACTTTCCTATTCAATTTTAACCAACGACGATTGATGTTATTTGTAAAATAAGGAATGTTAAAGTTTAAAATTGCACCTATCTCTTCTCGGACAACTTCCGTTGGAAGGATTCTAGAATTCTTAAGATTCCATAAACCCTCATAGTACATGGAAAACTCCTTCCCACTGTTTAATAACAATGGAACATACGCACTATCCCTATATGAACAGTATTTCCGTGTACTTCGGATAATGATCCGCGGGTTCACTTCGCTAAAAAAACTCATAATATTATTTAATCGCTCATTTGCATCCATATTTAAAAAAATATGATAAATCTCTGTAAAACCAGTCATTATTTGATCGTTATAGTTCTGAAACACTTGATCTTTTCTGCACACTTCAAAAGGTAGGTGGTAGGCATTCATCATATTTTGATAGACTCGTCCCTTCTCAACCTCACTCAGTGAATGGAAATAATCCGGCATCTTTTTGTCATCAATATGCAGTGAGGGATTCATATTTAAGGAGCTGATGTCTAAAATATCCGTATAAATATAGCTTTCTCTCTGCAGAAAATCAGTTAAGAATAAGTCTCTATAAAATGCAGAAAACCCTTTTTTACCATGATAATTGATGATTGTAAAAAGTGTTTCCATATCCACAAAAACAGGGTGCTCTTCCTGCGCAATCAAATTTTCATAGTGAAAATCCGTTGCTTGAAGCAAATAAAACAAACAGAGATGCCTCCCCATGTTAATATAAAAGTCTTTTATTTTTGTCTCGCTACTGCAGGCTTTCCAACAAACATACTCAATCCATCCGTACTGACCACAGTTTAGTACCTTCAGAGGTTTAAAATCTAATTTATATTCCGCATTTAACCACTGATTAAATAAGAAAAAGGACTCTTCATTTTTCAAACTTCGTGGTTTATATATTAAATTTACCCCCTTATTAAATGTTACTTTTATAACTGTCTGCCCTTGATTATGAGAATCCGACATTTCAGGTGCAATTTCGTTAATATCATTAATGCTGGCGCTAATACCAAATTTAAGGTTAATTTTGTCCATATCTTTTTCAAATCTGTTTAAAAACAACATCACGGCAGCTATAAACCAGTTCATTTGTATTGAAAGTTGCTTTAATAACACAGGATAACGATAATAAACGTTAACAATATTATCTAAAAACACTGAAACATACTCCTTATATTGTGTATGATGTTCTATTTTTTTTCGAGTTGATATTTCGTCTAGATCGCAATCTTTATTGAGATACAAATAAAACTCACTTCCAATAACCTTATTAAACATTGGCTCTATCTTCTTGCAAAAGGCGTATTGTATTGTGGCTAATGCAGATTCATTCAATTTCCATTTCTTTGTTTCTAATCTCTCTCGAATGATTAAGATAGCTATTTCAGAAATTGGCCAGAGAATAGCTATGAAGGGAATCTTATAATCAATATATTTGTCACTGGGAACCACTGACTTACTAATTATTCGTCTAGCAAGGAGATTCCATGATTTATTGACATGATACGTATTTTTCTTTTGATTAAAGCGACTAATCCAATCTTCAACATCTTGCTTTAACCAGTTTCTATCAAGCAACTCTTTATACAGGATCGTTGAATCTAATCCCTCTATTTCAAAATAATATGCAGCATTCTTAATAATTGAACTGAACACTTTATTTAGTGTGTTCGGAATTTCTTTTCTAAAAACAGAGATTTCGTCTGGAGAACTCATGTCTGTTCTAAACCATACTAGAACAGATTGCTATTGATATGTTGATTTGAATTTTTATTGAATTGATTAACTTCAAATTCACCAACTTTTGAACCACTATTATCTTTGCCTAACAAAGATTTGTTATAATCCCCTTCAATTAATAAACTCGGATCGTTGATATCAAGTTTTCCATATTTAAAGTTCTTTAGATCTTTAAAATGCCATCGTTTAATTTTTTGTTTTCCATAACGACTTAGATATAAAAACAAGGTATCTCGATTTGAAAACTTAAACCATACTGGTACATAATTATGATGTTTATAAAGGAATAAATCCTTAAGATATCGTCGAACAGCATTCATTGGACCTTTTCTCATACCAGCGACTGTTTCATAATTAACCCATGTCGCAAACTGAGACTCATCATAATACAGTTTTGTAATACCAAATCTCTCGGGTTCTTTCGTAATCAACGAGTGTTTTCCTGGTGTAAATACGCTCTGTCCGTAAGAGTCGATACAACTGTTGTCATCTAGTATCATCCTGACTGTCTGAAAGGCTTCCTTTACGGTTTCTGTTGGATATGCAAAAAAGATAAAAGCAAAATTCCAAATTCCATGAGAATCAGCAATTTTTAAGGGTTCAAATCGACGCTGTATATCCACACCTTTGTTAATGAGCGTGTTTATTCGATCACATCCAGATTCAATTCCGCACATAATCATTTTACATCCTGCCTGAGATGCCAAACCCAAGACCTCTTCATTAAAACCGAGTTCCGGTCTGCCATTTGTAAACCATGTTATCTGGAGATTCTCTTCTATCACCCTAGTTGAAAATCGCTTCACAAAACTAGGCGACAACATTTCGTCTATAAACACAAATTTGGTTATACCATACTCCCTCGCCTGATAAATATCTCGCATCACATTATCTAAACTCTTAACTGAGACATTCGCTCCATAAAAATGATCGCAAAACGTACACTTTCCCCAGTAACATCCCCTTGATGATTGAATCGGGAGGACTATTTCTGGTGTTAAGTAACCATTTAAATCAAGTTGGCTTAAATCGATAGTCCCCATATGATCTAAGTGCTGTTGCCATGGTTGCTCAGTTGTTTTTTTGATAGTTTGACTTGCCTCATCCCAATAGATAAGGTTATTCACATTATTTAAATCTGTTTGATCTCTTAATGAAGTAATGAGTTGCTCTAAGGGTATTTCTCCCTCTCCCCATATCATACTGTCAGCATATAACTTAAAAAAATCGGTTTCTTTTTCTATCACATCTGTTAAACGGGTAAAGTAATTACCTCCGATCGATAGATGGACGTCTTTCTGATAATGTTTTTTCAGAACATATGCCATATACAATCCAGGTGTTAATTGTGTATCAGTATTAATTGAAAACGCAATCATATTATAGTTTTGAGGAATAATCACATCCTGAACGTATTTATCTATAAATTTATGAAACTGCGTATTATTTGATTTTATAATATTTAGTATCGAGGCAAAATCCATAGTAAAACGGCGATCGATATAAAAAGTGAAGTGAAGATTGGCCGGCATATACGCAATTGATATAAATTCAAAATATTTGTCAAAAAACAAAAAAGCTTCATTAAGCTTCATCGGATCATAGAAGTCTGTTTTACTCTTTAATATTTCAGTAAATTTGCTAACTTTTTCAGCTAATCCCTTGGTAAAGCTTGGTTGTTCACTGAAAAAATGGATAAAAAATCTAAGTTTTTTCTCTTCTTCCTCATTAACTGTTGCATCCTTTTTCTTTTTAATTAAAGAATTTAATAAAACATTATATTCTTTAATTAAATTTTCTATAAATTCTGCGGATAATATCTCATTATAAAATGCAAGGTTTGCATCTAAAATATCTAGAGGAATGTCTTTCCCTTTTAAATATCCTGCCAATGTATATAAGGCAAAGTGTGGATTAAAGGGTGTCCATTGAGGGGGAAATACAATACAACTTTTATAACTATTTGACATAATTTGTCGCCTCTTCAATTAAATTTCTTATAGATTCTGATACGCTTTTATGGTACGCAATAAAATCTTTAACTTTCTGTGCTTTACCAAGGATATCCAAATCTCCCTCTGAAGAAAATATTCGGGTGTTTACTAACTCTTTTTTTATTGTTTGAAGATCATTCTTCTGATTTAAAAGTTCAGCAAGTACTGGATAAACAAGCTCCCTCTTTTCCGGAGGACATTTTGCTTTCATTAAAACAACAAATATATCTATCTTTTTGAAAATGGACTCGTCTTCTAATTGCATATGATTTTCCCTCTATCTTTTAACAAACCCATTTGTAATGGATACAAGTACTACTATAAAATAAACCGTTTCATTTTTCAACCCTCAGGTCAAATATTTGAAACGGTTTATTATTATACTACTATTCTAAACTGCTAATTTTATGTTGCAGTTGAAGTTGTCGTTGTAGCTGTTGTGGCCGTTGTGCTTGATGTTGATTCCGTTGACAGCCCCATTTCAGCTAAAATATCGGCTAATTGAGTTTGTGTTTCAGCAAGATCCGCTTGCACCTGTTTAAAATGATCTTCAAGATTTTTTGCTGTCGCACTATTTGGATCAAATTCCCATAAATCCACTGTTAGGTCATTGATCATATCTTTTATTGTATCAAGACTTTCATCTACTCCTTCCAGCAGAGTGTTAATGCTGGCTTGAAGCTCATCATTTATACCCATTTCATCTAATGTCAATGCGCCATCACCGTTATTTACCATTGTTACTTTATGCCCATCTTTATCGGAAATTTTAACGCTCCAAGAGCCACCGTCAGTACTATGAGTTGTTCCTGCTTGTCCATTAACATCTGTGACTCCTGCAAGATCTTCTGACGTTAAATAAGTAATCTCCACAGTGGAATCACCAATTTCAATAGCTAGAACATAGTCTTTAAGTAGTTCATCAATCTCTTCTGCTGTTTTCCCTTCCATTAACGCTTTCAATTCAGCAGGAGTAACCTCTTTGTTATCAGGTCCATATATTGTACATCCATCAATATTTCCTTCTGATGCTTCAGTAAATAAATCAGTAAAAGTAACATCTCCGTCTTCTGTCCCATCTAGTCCGTCAAGTTCTAACGCTGCACTTACAAACTCACCTAGCGTTTCCAATTTTTCTTTTTGTTCTAATAAAGACTCCCCAACAGTTCGTAATGCATCTATTGTTTCGTCAGATGGCCCACCCGCATCTTTTAATGTTACAAGCATTGAATTAATCTGATCAATGCTACCACCAACGGTTACGACACTTCCTCCGGCATCAGTACCACCAGAACCCATGCCGCAAGAACCAGCCTCTCCGCTGATTGATTCTTCATTTAAAACATCTCCAAGATCATCAGAAGGAGTATAAATTTTCACACTACCTGTACTGGAACTTGTTGAGCTGTTACCATTGCTATCACTTATAAGGTCTATTTCATTATCCTCTGCCCATGTTTCGATATCAGAATCTTTAACCCCATACATTTCTTTAATTTTATCTAGTTCTTCTGTATCTAATCCATCAGATAAATCAATATCAGTTACGCCATCCTCATCAAGGTCATATGCTTTGTTCGCTGTTTTTGCTAAACCTAACGCGGTGCTCATTTCTTCTATACTCATTTTAACTCCCCCTTTTTTATTAAATACTTTTAAAAACTAATTAATTTTGAATTACATAAACTATAACGTTAATTCTCCTCTATAACTTGTATTCGTTTTTTTTAATATATTATAATTTAGGGTTTAAAAGTGATTATGCCTTTGCTAAAAGGCGTAGATTAATATATTTTATCGGGGGAGATTTAAACTTAATACTTACATTAAGCTAGTTAAATTTGTAAAAAAACCTACAATCCACCTAATATCGAAGCATATGCGGTTAGATCGGATGCATCCATAACGCCGTCAAGTGTTTTGCTTAAGCGATTAGCATCCGTTGCAAATTGGCTAAGCTCTTCAAGAATCGCTTTTAGTTCTTCTATCGCCTCTTCATCATCTGTAAGCGCTGTTTGAATTTCGTTTCCCAATGCAAGAATCTGGGGATCCATACCTGTAAGACTAGTATCCTCATTATTTAAATATTGAGCTTCAATATTTTGATTAGTACCAGAAGTATACAAGGGCTCAGGTTCTTTATAACTCCCTGACAAAGACCCTGGCGTATTTATTCCATTAATATTATTTATTCCAGACATTATTTTTCACCCGCCTCTTTTAATAATCCCTTTAATTTATCTTCCCAATCTTTTATAACTCCACGCACGTCATCCACCGCTTCCTTTAATTCTTCAATATTATGTTTACTTGGCGGTGTTATTCTCTTCGCATAAAGCAATGGAACAATAAGTCTTTTCAATTCTTTTTTTACATCAGCTAATACAAGCTTTACATCCTGCAACGTATCATCTGCCTCTACAATGATATTATCCAGAGCTTCTCCCATATTATTATACCCCCTCGCCCATATTATTTGTTAGTTTTATACCAAATTCTTCTAATAAATTTCGATCTTGATCATTATATTTTTCTATATTATTTAATCCCTCTAATCCCGGGAACTGTCTTAAAATATCTAATAAACTGTTCATATTTTCCTTCTGTTCAAGAGTAATCATGCTGTTTTCCTGCAAATTATCAATGACACCGTTACCTGTTATATCCACTCCACATTGAATAATTAATGTTTGTTTTCCATCAACCGGTTGAACTACCTCTGACTTTATTAAACCACCTAGAGCTCCACTGGCTGCCAAATCGTTCATGACATCATTAATTACCGCTAATTCCTCTGCACTTAAATGGTTTTCTTCTTTTTTGCTCGCAGTCGTCTGATCGACTCCATTAACCTTTATATCCGTTCCTTGATATGAAAGATTGTCACTTTGCGATTGAGCTTTCGAAGCACTATTACCTTCTATACTCGAACTGCTAATATAAGAACCAATTGTTTCTTTTGGGGTCAGTTGAATGCTTGGCATTTCCGGCTTAGTTAAAAGGCCGTTGCCATTGATATCAAATGAATTCTGATAGGATAAATCTATATTTGCACTCACTTAAATATTTCCCCCCATTAAGAACAACTTTACTTTTAGTTTTATTACTACAATGATACTAACGTGTTTATCCATGAAAATCTTGCATCGTTTTTTCTCGTTTTTTTTCTTTCATGCTTTTTATAAGACCGGTTAAACTCCTAGCCCCTATAAATACTACCTTTCTCGTCCTGACAAAAAGAACTTATTTTTTCGATACAAAAAAAAAGAATATATAAACGATATATCTGATGGTTAGTTCAGCAAATAACATATTAACAAGAGTTAAATTCTAAGGGGGGAAAAATTATGACATGTCCAATCAGTTCTGCATCGGGCGGAAATACAACAACAAAAAGCTCAAATTGTACTTCATCTGAGGATTTGCTAAACCAGCTTGAAGATACAACTTCGTCTTCTTGTGGAGCTAGTTCAAGTTGTTGCCCCTCTACCTACTCCTCAAGTTCTCTAGAAGCAGAGGGGAAAAAAATTGCCAGTGATTTATCTAGTCAGCTAACTTCTAGTGGGGTAGATTCATCCAAGATCAGTTCAATAGTTTCATCCGTCGAAGGGAATTCAATCGTTATTACAATTACGCTTGCACCCGGAGTAAGCCCTTATGATGCAATCAGTACAGACAGCAATATGACTTACAACCAATTATTTGAAAACTTATTTGCCGACATAACAAACGATTTCACTTCCATTAATGCAACCAGCTCTGGGGGATATACTGCTCCAACGGGTGGCAATCCTCATCCTGGAAAACTTGAAGGCTACAATCTTACCGATGAAGAAATTGATTTTTGTGAAGAAAACGAAATTTCTTTTAAAGGGGACTGTACAGGCAATATCCATCAGATAATTGACGACCTTCAGTTAGTTCCTGAAGACGTGCTACAATCCTGCCCAAATGGAATTACAATCGACTTTTCAAATGACCCTGCTGATTTAGGTGCTGCAGGGTTTTATACAACCGGCGAACCTGGTGAGATAAATGTTCTCAATGGTTCCGATTCATATACTGTGTTACATGAACTGGGTCATTTACTAGATTTTGAAGCCCTTGGAAAACCAAGCAATGATTCAAGCACATGGGGTGACGGGGATTATGTCACTGGTTATGCAGGATTTATGGCTGAAGAAGACTTTGCTGAATCTTTTGTAAATTGGACTTTATATGGAAACGCTTCTTCAGATGAAAATGCCGATTATTTTCAGGATTTAGGAATTCGCGAATAAATATTTAGAGTATATAATCATCATTCAAAAGCCCGTTACAAGAACGGGCTTTTGAATGAAGTTCAATATTTAACTAGTTCTTCTGATTATGTATTTTCATATATATGCGATACATTCTTCTTATGTTAAAATATTTTTTGTTATGATTACTAAAGAAACAATCAAACATCTCGCAGTGCTATCCCGCTTAGAATTTACGGAAAAACAACTGGATAATTTCTCTCATGATTTAGAAAATATTTTTAACTATGCCCAGATGCTAAATGAAGTCGACACCACTGGCATTATCCCATCTTCACATGCCATGCCACTTCAAAACGTATTTAAAGAAGACCGGGTTATTCCCTATCACAATATTGAAAAAATAATGGCTAATGCCCCTCTCGAAGAAAGCCATGCATTTAGAGTTCCTAAAATTCTGGCCGATTAATAATGATACATTTAAATGCTCATGAATTATTTAACAAAATAAAAAACAAAGAAGTATCTGCATTAGAACTGACAAACGCATTCATCACCCATTCAAAAAAAACAAATGCTGTTTTAAATTCTTATAATCTGATCACTGAGGAAATCGCCATAAACACAGCAAACCGTGTTGATAAAAAAATTGCTACTGGCGAGAAACTGGAAATTTTTGAGGGAGTACCCATCGCTATTAAAGACAATATCTGTATCGAAGACATAGAAACAACCTGTTCCTCAAAAATATTAGAAGGATTCAAGCCTCCATATAACGCTACAATTATTGAAAAGCTTAATGCAATGAATATGCCAATTATTGGAAAAACAAATATGGATGAGTTTGCAATGGGCTCCTCCACTGAAACCTCTTTTTATGGAGTATCTAAAAATCCTTGGGATATTTCGACTGTCCCAGGTGGATCTTCTGGAGGATCAGCTGTAGCAGTAGCAAGTGGGCAAGCACCCCTTTCCATCGGCTCAGATACCGGTGGATCCATTCGTCAACCAGCCAGCTTTTGCGGAATTGTAGGAGTAAAACCAACCTATGGAAGAATCTCCAGATATGGATTAATGGCTTTTGCCTCCTCCTTAGACCAAATCGGCCCTTTTTCTAAAACAGTTGAAGACAGCGCTCATTTGCTAAACATTCTTTGTGGATACGACTTTAGAGACTCTACGTCTCAAAATGTAAAAGCAGAAGATTTTACTCGCGATCTTAATCGGTCGATTAAAGGCATAAAAGTGGCAATTCCAAAAGAACTTTACAACTCGAGTTTATCTAAAGAAGTTAAAGATTACTATGATCAACTCATCAATAAACTATCTAATGAAGGGATAATTTTTGAAGAAATAGAATTACCTTCACTTAAATATGCATTGTCCACCTATTATATTATTGCACCTGCAGAGGCAAGTTCTAACTTATCTAGATACGATGGCGTTCGTTACGGTTATCGATCTGAAAATGCAAATTCCTTAATAGAAATGATGACTAAAAGTAGAAGCGAAGGATTTGGAGATGAAGTAAAAAGAAGAATATTAATCGGCAACTATGTATTAAGTAGCGGATATTATGATGCCTATTACAAAAAAGCCCAACAAGTTAGAACCCTAATCAAAGAAGATTATAAAAAAGCCTTCGAAACCTATGATGTTATTTTGTCTCCGACCACTCCTACCCCGGCATTTAAACCTGGGGAAAAAACAGCCAATCCTCTGGAAATGTATTTAAATGACATCATGACCATTCCAGTAAATTTAGCTGGATTACCGGCCATTTCAATTCCCTGTGGAATGGTTAACAATTTACCCATGGGTCTCCAATTAACAGGGAATGTTTTTGAAGAATCAAAATTATTGGGGATATCAAATCAACTTGAAAAAATTCTTTGTTTTAAGTTAAATAATTCTTTTATCGAGGGAGTCTTATGAGCTGGGAAGTAGTTATCGGATTAGAAATACATGCTCAACTTAAAACTAACTCTAAGTTGTTTTGCCATTGTTCTGCTGCATTTGGGGACACTCCAAATACAAATATTTGCCCTGTATGCACTGCAATGCCAGGAGTACTGCCTGTTCTAAATAAAAAAGTAGTTGACTCTGCAATTAAACTAGGTCTTGCAACTAACTGCAAAATTAATTCAATTAATGAGTTTTCCAGAAAGAACTATTTCTATCCTGATTCACCAAAAGCATATCAAATATCACAGTTTGATAAACCGATTTGCTTGGCAGGATATCTAAATATTATGGTGAACAATGAACTAAGACGCATAGATATTACACGGATTCATATGGAAGAAGATGCTGGGAAATTGGTTCACCAAGGTAGCGACAACATAAGTGGAGCAACCCATAGTCTTGTAGATTTAAATCGATGCAGTGTTCCCCTCTTGGAAATTGTCAGCGAACCAGTCATACGATCCGCTACGGAAGCTAGATTGTATATGGAAAAGATGCGACAAATTATTAGATACCTAGATATTGGTGATGGGAACATGGAAGAAGGATCTCTTCGTTGCGACGCAAATGTCTCTATCAGAAAAAGAGGAGATATTAAACTCGGAACGAAAACTGAAGTTAAAAATCTAAACTCTTTCAAATCCGTTGAAAAAGCCATCAATCTTGAAATTGATCGCCAAATTGATATTTTGGAAGACGGTGGCACCATCATTCAAGAAACCCGACATTATAATGAAGCAACTGCTAGCACCACATCCTTACGAAGCAAAGAAGAAGCTCACGATTATAGATATTTCCCTGATCCTGATTTGGTTCCAATCGTCATAGATGAACTCTGGATTGAAACAATACGTAAAGAGTTGCCAGAATTGCCTGAAGCCATTCAAAAACGTTTTGTTAATGACTATAATTTACCAACTGATCATTCTGTTAGATTGACCTCTATTAAAAAATTAGCCGAAGATTTTGAGAACGCCTATAAAAACAGAAAAAATGAGAACATAACACCTCTTGAAACAGCAAATGTTGCATTAAAATACTATGACTATTTTCTAAGCAATAATCTGGATTTTTCTAAATCCAATCACGCGTCTTTTCAGATTGGAGGCTTAACTTTCTTAGTTAATACTTCTACCGTTTCCAGTAGTACCATCACCTCAATTTTACCAGACATTGTAAATACTAATTATGACCCAATTGAATATGTTAAAGAAAAAGGACTTGCACAGGTTTCTGACACAGGAGAACTAAAATCCATCATACAGGATGTCATTAAAGAAAATCCTGGACCAGCAGAAGAGATTAAATCTGGTAAAATGCAAACAATTGGATTTATGATGGGACAAATTATGCAAAAAACTAAAGGTAAAGCAAATCCGGGTCTAGCAAACAAAATGCTTAAAGAACTATTGGGAATTAGCTAGAAGAGCTAAGCCTTCGTGAATTAGTGTAGGATTTATAATTTTAATACCTTCAATATTTTCCCCTAGCACTAATGAATCTCCTCCAGTTGCAACTACCAATAAATCTTTTCCAATTTCCTTTTGGATTTGACTAATTGTAGAACTCACCGTACTGCAAAGTGCAGTATATATTCCAGATTTAATTGCATCCTCTGTCGACATTTGCAACACACCACTTCGTTTTACATCCCTAACAACCGGTAGCTTTGCAGTTTTGCCGAGTGCCTCCTGCATAAGTCTAAGTCCAGGCATGATTAATCCACCTATAAATTTTTTGTTAATACAACAACTAAACGTCAACGCCGTTCCGAAATCTATAAGCATTACATCCGTTATTTTGTACAATGACATGGCCGAATACATATTAATTGCTCGGTCTGTTCCTAGATGTGAAGGCAACTCTTTTATTGGTATTCTACTTAAATTAACAATTCTGGCTTTTGGATAAAGACGGTTAATAATGTCTGTAATTCTGGGAACAACTGAAGAGACAATAATCGTTTTTGATTTGTTAATACTTATTTTAGAACGAACAAAACTGGTTCTTACCTTTTTGATAAGAACCAGCTGCCCCAGTCTAAAGTAAGCTGTTGAGACATAGCTATTACCTACGTCCACAGCTGCAATATCGTATTCTATATAAATTTTCTCATTAACCATTCTTTAAAAAAGAAATCCGTAATTTTATAACCGCCATCATCTTTATACACAAAGTTTTTTTTCATTAATGCAGAAATCGATGTTTGAACAGATGGTACAGAAACTAATCCATTTTGATAAATGAAATCACCCTTAAATATTTGCTGACCACCAAAATTAGCAATCGCAATAATCAAGTTTTTCTGGTGTTCAGATAATGAATTAAAAAAAATAAAAAAGATATCCTCATAACTGCTGACAATCTCTCGAATAGAATCAGAAATATCCATTAAACTGACTCTCTTAAAAATTAATCCTTTTTCTATCATTATCTTAAGAATTTTTCTTATAAACGATATCTCTTCCGAACAAACTGATATTAAGCGTTCAATTATATTTGGGGTATATTTGATATGATTATTTTTTAAGTGGTTCTCAATATATGTGAAAAGTATCTCTTTTGGAATCGTTTCCAACTCAATTACATCTATAATATTCATTCTCTTCAGGTCTTTCTTTTGTATAATTTGCTCTGTTTCTTTTTGTTTTGAACAAACAAATATATATGAAACCCCTTCTCCAAGACTTTTTCGAATTAAATCTTTTATATTAATCCTAGTAAGCTGGCTTACCATTTGAAATTCGTCAAAAACAACAACAATCTTTTGCTGTGTATCATCAAATATTTTTGTGGGAACCTTAATCAGTTCTGACAAGTACTGAGAAATGTCCTTATTGTTTATATTATAGTCAATTCTTATATCCACTCCATGTAGTGAATTCATATTAATTTTAGGTCTGATGTTTGGTAGATATTTATTACTTTCCTCAAAAATATTTTTCAATTTAACTGATATCTTTTTAATAATTTGCTTACTGAATAGTTCCAAAAATGCCTTTTCAGAAAATCCAGTCATACAATTAAAGTAAATAGGAATTACAGAATTTTCAGACAAAACCTCCATAATGGATTGAACCAAGTACGTTTTTCCTCTATAAACTGGTCCGCTAATCAAAACATTGCCGCCATTTTCAATGGCGGATAATATTCGCTCGTTCTCTGGTTTTCGTCCTATTATTAGTGTGTTTGTCATTTTTAAATTAACATTATGCCTTTTAACATAATGTTAATTTATATTGGAAGAGATGTCAACCGCTAGGTTTTTTTCATTTTTGATTTCATTCGATCTGCCATGGATCTCAATTTTACTTTTGGGGTCTTCTTCTCCGGAGCCTTAACTTTGCTAACAAATTCGTTAAACATTGACATTGCAATTATTTTTTCTTTATCTTCATCCCAAAAAGTTGTCTCTTCGATAAATCTTAAATCTTTATTTATATCCAAATAACTAGATTTTATTACGTTTCCATTATTGAAATAGTATTCTAAAATATGCACACTTCTATAAAATTGATCTGACTCAACATTCATATTTGAAAATGCAATTAACTTACCAAACATTTCATGTTTCGAAGTATCGCCCATACTTTTTATTAATTTTAACAACACAGCGATAACCAGTTCCTCTCTTTTTTCATTACTTAATTGAATAAACGTCTGATTCTTTAAATACATATTATAAAGATCATTCATATGATAGTTTGGATCAATAAATTGATCCTCATATTCCTTTATAAATAATGAAATTAAATCCCGTTCATCAGGTTGGAAACTCGGTTTTGTTAAAAATAATTCGGCTGTCTCGAGAATATCCTCCTCATTATCATTACACGACATTCGTTGCATTAAGTCCCAAAAGGAGATTAAACTGTTTAATTCAGCTCGCTCTTTTAACATCCCGACATTTGACGAATTAAAACTCATAATACCGTAGTCCCAAGATGATCCCGATACTGCTTTCCCAAATAATTTCTCAAATTGATTTCGACTCATTCTGCCTTTATCAATAAGTTGATGTATGTTCTCATCTGTTGAAAAAACTGACGAATCAAGTTTTATTAATTTTTGTAGAATATCTTTTGCCTCAGGTTTTACGGCATCAAGAGTTAGCTTCCCGATTTTATCACCAACGATAATTCCAAGCTCTTCCTCTAACATTTTTTCAC
>Ga0154585_1064_pt4 | contig 16680 bp, 10 predicted proteins | sample RifGroF2_FD_116014 | JGI IMG/M metagenome (GOLD analysis project Ga0154585, IMG submission 116014) | Candidatus Margulisbacteria bacterium GWF2_35_9 | reverse complement strand
ACCACGTATCAATTATTTTTATATTTAAACGGAACAAGTTTTTATAATAAGTGGATAATGAATAATCCTAATTATAAGTTAATAAAGAAGCAAATATTCTCAATAACGAATAAAGATTCTTTAATCGAAAATAAAGGGGTGCTTATCACTAGTACGGAAAGAGCTCTTATAGAAATGGCAGACTTAGTGCCTAAACAAGCAACGTTTGAAGAGTTTGTGAAAATTATGGAGCTTTGTGCAGGATCTAGGCCAACGTTAGTCCAAGAACTATTAATAAATTGTACAGCAGTTAAAGCAAAAAGGATTTTTCTAATGGTGGCAGAATATGTAAACCATCCATGGTTTAAGAAGCTGGATATTTCTAAAATAGATTTAGGAAAAGGTGATAGGCAGATCGTTAAAAATGGAACATATAACAAAAAATATAAAATATGTGTTCCAAACATAAATCATTATGAGCTTTAATCAAGAATATATAGAAAAGACTAGATTGCTGATAGAAGTAGCTGGACAAATGGACTGGGAGAGTTGTTTTGCGATTAAAGGTGGTACAGCGATAAATCTTTTTTATAGCAATTTGCCAAGATTATCAGTTGATATCGATTTGGTTTATGGGAAGGAAGCAAGTAGAAATGAAGCATTTGAAGAAATGATAACCTACTTAGAAATCCATGCTAAGAAATTAAATAGGTTGGGGTTCGATAGTAAACGAATTTCTACTTCTAACAACAATCCTATTGGAAAACTTATAGTTAGTAGAGAATCTTGCTCTATCATTATTGAACCGAATTTTATAGCAAGAGGAACTGTATTAAAGACGCAAAAAAAGGTGCTTTGTGAAAAAGCTATTGAAATATTTCAGCAAGAAATTGAAGCAAGATGTTTAGATATTAGAGAAATTTATGCCGGTAAAATGAATGCATTTCTATCCAGGCAACATCCAAGAGATATTTTTGATATGATGGAATATTTGAAGGGGAATTCTTTAAACAGCATTATTGATGTGATTATGGTTTACATATTGCAGAATAATCGACCTTTTCACGAATTATTAAATCCAAATGAGATAGAAATAGTAGATGCGTATCAAAATTCATTCTTAGGGATGACTAGAGAAGAGGTAAAATTAGAGACATTGTTAGAAGCAAGGACAAGAATTTTAGCTGAGTTTAAAAAATGTATCTCTAATGATCATATTGATTTTTTTATTTCATGCTTAAAAGAAAAGCCTGAATGGGACATTTTTAAAGAATATAAAATAGAGACTTTTCCTGGTATAAGATGGCGAATGTTGAACATTAAGAAGATGTCGGCTAAAAAGAAAAAAGAAGAAATTCATAAACTTTTAGAACTTAAATCCATTACATAGATGTTCATATTTCGTCCTATAAATGTAAATTTTGTTACATTTTAAAAAGCCATCCTCTGAAGAGTCCGAAATAACTGGGTAAAATGAGGGTAGTTTTTGGTACATTTTTGGTACATTTTAAAAAAAAGCAGGCTAAATTAGGCCAAGATAGACCAAATTTAGGATTTTAAAAAACTTTGAAAAATCGTCTGGAAGCCAAGATATGAAAGGATTTGACAAGATAGGAATGGAGCGGGCAAACGGGTTCGAACCGTCGACCCTCAGCTTGGGAAGCTGATGCTCTACCAACTGAGCTATGCCCGCTTAATCATCAACCAATATCTTCAGTCTTAATGCTGACACAAAATACTAGTAAAAATATTATACTCAAAAAGCAGTGTTTGATAAAGAAACTTTTATGCAATTCTAACGTTCTGAGTTTTCTAAGAATAATTCAACTATGATATTCGCTGTATCCTGAGTGTTATGATCCTCGACGAGATCGAATAAAAATCGTGTTTGATTTTGGTAATTCACAAGGGGATTTAGTTGAAGAAAGGATATTTGATTCAAAGAAAGACCTTTTCCCAATAATAGTTTCGCTAGAGGGTTAGTAGATATTTGAATGTTATTCCATATCATTTGTTCAAAAAGTGATTCAAGGGGAGATGCACTAGAGTGAACACCGTTATCCTGTCCATTAATAACGATATTCAGCTCTTTTGCATGTTGATGTAAATAACCTCTAATTGATTCGGTTCCTTCTTTAAGATCATTTTCTTCCGCAGATTTTGGATTTGTTGCCCCCACTAGTTTTCTAAAATCTATCCAGTCCATCGATGGGAAATTAACTGTTATAATATGAATTCTGCTGTTGGAAGAAATATATTTTTCACGAAGCTGGGGATAAAATCCGTTAATGACATAATAGTCATCTCCATTAATATTCATTTTTGCTATATAGAATCCACTGGATCTTATTTTTTTAGACTGACTCAACATCCATTTTTCACCTAGTTTATTTGGACTAATGGGAAATCGATCAAGAATTTCTGCTGCACTTCTTATTTTCCCTTCAGAAAGAAGCTTGTCCCATGGTTGATTGAATAGTTGTTCAAATTCTGCTTTAGAATCCGCTGAAAGTATTAAATTGCTTGAATTCTGAAAGGCATAGAAAGACTGGACTGAGTAATGTTTATCGATTAACCCTAATTGATTAATATCGGAACCATTGATAACTTGTTCAGAAGCAATTCCAATATTGTGTTTGGAAAAGAACCCATAAATGTAATTAAGAACTTCTTGGTTCCCAGTGAGATGAGGCTTTATGAATACAAGGCCAGTGTTGAATCCACGCAAATTAATATCAGAATTAGAACTAATAATTTTAGAATGTATCATTTCCATTATAATTATCGGCAGACTACTTAAAAAATTTCAGTAAATTTGTAATTGAAATATTGTAAATAATAAAACGATATATCTATAAGTAAAATAAATGATAAGAACCGACAATGAATAATAAAATGATATCTTTACAATTTAATATGAAAGACCTTACTCGCATTACGAGAGAGAAGGCTAATGGTATTGATTTTAACGATAGTCATTTTGTTGCTATTTTAAATTACTTAATAATAATAAAGCCTAACGTAGATGTTTGTGCATTATTTAATCTGTATCAGACAATTGCTGAAAAAATGACTCATAGGTCTACACCGAGTGATGGAATTGTTGTGGTTCGAGATGATGTAATAGAAGGGCATGATAGAGATTATTATGGGGAATATTATGAGCATATCATCAACGATAATTTATTTATTAACTTTTTAAAAGACGTTTTCAAAATACAAAATGTTCATTATAGAATGACTGCTGATTATTCTTATGAGATAGGCCCAGGACACTTGGGATACCAAGCAATGAACGAGGATCATTATTACACACAATACTACAAAGATTATTATGAAGCACCTAAAGAATTTGACACTATATTAAGATTCTGTCTCTATGTCGGGGAACAAAATTTACGAGAACTTATGTTCGATGAACCAATGAATACAATAGATTATAAAAATGTTGGGAGGTCAAGCATAAGGCATTTAGGTAAAGATCGTGGAGAAAATGAAGTAGGAAATAAAGAAAAAGGATTTTTGTTATTGGAAAGAACGGGATTACCCTATCCAGCTGGAATTGTGCTATCAACAGAATTCGTTAATTCAATAATTTCGGATACAGATAATCTACTTTTTTATATGGAAACTATTTTTAAAATATTATCACGCATCGGTATAAATGTTGATGACGAAAAACTGGCTGTTCGAAGTAATCCTCGAACATCTTTTCCGGGGAAGTTTTCAACGGAGATAAATATGATTAATAGGGCCGACAATTTATTAGGAGCGCTTAGAGTCGTAAGAGATAGTTGGTATAGCCAAAAAGATGCTGAGAATCCTAAAATTCATGGTATCGGTGACGATTATGATATGCCGATCATTATTCAATTATTTAAAAGTGGATGCTCAGATGATCCAAATTATCTTGATAAATTAGAAAAGAACCCAACTATTCCGTTATATGCCTCAGGGGCTTTTTCAACTCGAAATCCTTCAACAAATGACGATGTTCTTTTTGGAAAATTTGCCATAAATTCCGAAGGAGCTGAACTAATGACCCAAGGCAAGAAGGGTAGAGATATTACCGATCTTGCTGATGTTTCACCCAAAATATATGCACAATTAATAGATGCTAAAAGGAAGATTGAAATAGATGCAGGTCCACAAGAAGTTGAATTTGTTGTTAATAATGGACAGCTTTATTTTGTGCAAACTCGAAATATCAATTTTTCACCTCAAGCTGAAATCGCCTACATTCAGGAACTTATTGCGTCTAATAGAATATCAGAAACAAACGCTATTCCTATGATTGAGGCCATCCAGAAAAGATTAATGAACAGAAAAAATTATCGATTAATAGAGAATACATCAATTAAACCAATCTCAAAAACCACAGATTCTACACCCGGGGCGTTTCAGGGTCACTTAATATGGAAAGAAGAACAGGCCCGTAAGTATATGGCAGATGGAAAGCCCATTATTTTTGTTCTAAGCAATCTTAATGCGAGAGATAGCCTTCTTCCTTTAGCATTTAAATATCCTCGATCTGGCTTAATAACATCTTATGGAAATAATTCTTCTCACGAAGCTGTCTTAACGCGTTTAGCTGGAATAGCATCCTTAATTAATATTAACTTCCAGATAGAACGGGATGTCTCAATCATTAATAATGAAGTAATGAGGATAAACGGCGATTCTGGAATGACATTTGTAGATCAAGGTCATATGGCGATTGTTGATGGAGACAATGGGCTTCTTTATGAATCGTCAGAATATGAAAATGTCTTAGAAGAGAATGGGATAGTCTTGGATGCAAGTTATGGTGTTGATATTATTGAAATGAGACAAAGGTTTTTATTACCATATCTTGATGTAGATGGAAAAATGAACGAACAATTTACTATTGAGCATTTTGAACAATTGCATCGACTTGCTACTGAAAAGTTCAATAGTCTTGTTAATGGAACTGATAAAAAAGCTGCGTTTATTGCTAATTTAGAAATACACTTTTTGCATGATTTAATAAAAACGTTCTAAGTTCATTTTTGGTAACTGTTGTGTGGGGAAACGTTTAGTTTGCTAATAAAACCTACTTTATTAGGTAAAGCTCTTGAAGAACATCTCCTGTGTTGATTTCATGAAGCGTAAACTTTTTTTTATCGGTATTAAAGATGATGAATGTTCCTATTGAATTTGCATCTCTTGGAACGGAAGGTGATCCCGGATTAATAAAGGCGAAGCCACTTTTTATATCCATTGAATATATATGGGTATGACCGGAAATGATGACTTTAGCATCGAGTTCTGTTAAGAGTGTTATTTTGTGTTCATCCGTTTCCTGAAGATGACCATGGCTTAAAATGAGTTTTAATCCGTTAATTTCTTTCAATACATATGGTTCTTTGTTAAAGTGGTCTTGAAAGTCTTCATATTCTTTGTATCCATCGCAATTTCCTTGGATATACAAAATTTTCTTCTCAATATAAGTATTTAGGTTGCTAATGAGTGCTTTTGCATTTTCAGTGGCAACGGCATCCCGTTTATAGTTGTAGAAGATATCTCCTAGACACCATATTTCATCAGCTAAAGTAAAAAACTTATCCTTTAAAAGTTTTAATGTGTCGTAACTGCCATGAAGGTCTGAAAATATTAAAATATTCATATTAATTATATTGAATCAATGAAATTACATTGTTAGAAGAAATATTTTTTCGTCCATTTAAAAACATAAGTTCTATAATAAAGGCAACTCCTGATATGTGTGCACCACAGTATCCGATTAGTTTCTCAACCGCATTGACTGTTCCGCCGGTAGCAAATAGGTCATCAATGATTATCACTTTTTCGTGTGGGTTCAACGAATCCTTATGGATTTCTAAAATATCTGTGCCGTATTCTAATGCATATTCTACTTGAAATGTTTCAGCGGGAAGCTTATTCTTTTTACGAACTGGTACCAATTTTTTGCCACATTTATAAGCTAAAGCAGCGCCAAAAATAAATCCTCTGGATTCGATTCCCACAATAGCGGAATATTCTATATTTGAAAGTTTTTCTGCAAGAAGATCAATTGATAAAGCAAATGCCTTCGGATCTCCCAAAAGAGGGGTTATATCTTTAAACATTATTCCTGGTTTTGGAAAGTCAGGAATTGTTCTAATATAGCTGGTGATATCCATTTAATCTCCTTACAATGTGCAATAATTAAAGTATATATAATAAATATCTATTCATCAATTCATTTAGAATTATTTATTAATTTGAATTTAGATTGCGTAAGGAGTATTTTAGTACAATTTGCTTTACTGTATATTGGATAATTTATCAATCTAGTGTAGGATGTTATCATGAGCAAAGAGCGAAAAGTTTTAATCGTAGATGACGATACAGCACTAATTGATATTTTATCGTTGTCATTTAGTTTAATTGGAAACATATGGGTAGATAAAGCCAATTGTGCTGAAGAAGGAATTCGTAAAGCCGAGGAAAATTTACCTAGTTTAATCGTAATGGATTTTAAGATGCCAGGAATGAATGGTTGGGAAGCAGCTAGAATTATTAAAGCTAATCCTAAAACCGCGCATATCCCAATAATTGGTTATACTGCATGGGCAAGTAAAGAGGATATCCAGCTTGGCATTCAGAATGGATTAAATGAGATTATAACAAAACCCATTGATTTAGATGAATGGGAAATAAAACTCCAAAAATATCTAGAGTAACCAATATCTTTAGACATTCAAATTTGCCAGTTACAAAGCGCATCTTTATAAGCAACTAATCGTATGGTATTATTAATAATAGAAAGAAAATCTTCTTTTTAATTATATGGAACGAATAAAAAAACACATTAAGACTCCCTCCACTTATACAATTGTAAACGGGAGTACAAATAGTTCTCTGGATATAAATTATCTCTTATGGAATCATATATTCAGTAAAAAATTTATCAAAGAAATATTCCGAAATTGTCAAAAACAAAACTTATTGACTAAGTCAAAAGGAGATGTTTTTAAATATTATCTTGAAAACTATAAAGAGATATCTCAGATTATTAATGATGCATTTAATTATCCTTTTGAAGAACAACGGATGATATATAGTTATAAAGTTCTTAGTTTCATAATTGATAGACTAAATGAGCAAAATACAGCCTTAAACTTTAGCTTGCCTTATGGGATTTCTCATAGACAACGTTCAACAGATGATCAATTGGAAAATTTTCTTTCAGATGAGAATACAATGATATATCAATATCTTAATCAACTTTCATCAGCTCAACAATTTTTTACTGATAATACAGACTATATCATACAATTTAAGTTTGAAAATGAATTAATTCATATATTAATGATAGCTAAATTATTAAAGTTAAGGTATCAGAATATATCCGTTACAGTGGACTTTGCAGTAGCCAATGAGCAGATCGATTTTTCTTCATGGATAACAAATCTTGTTTTTAATAAATATATAGATCATGTGGATAATCTTGAAGCAGAAAAAAACCCCAATTTAGTTAGATTTAGTAAATCTATATTGTTTGGTGTGCCAAAACTATATGGCAGGTTATTTGACAAAAAATGTTTTTGGCATAAGTGTACATTCTGTACCATCAATTCTCAATTTAAATCAAATGATACAATCGAATCGTTAAATGATGAAGCAAGGGATAGCGTGAATAGATTAGTTGATTACATTAAAAAAAATCCTGAAATTAAAATGTTAAATATATCTGATGAAGCAATTGAGTGCGATATCCTTTTCTATATTGCATCATCGTTTATGAAAGAAAATATAAAAATCCTGTGGTTTTGCAGAACTCGATTTTCAACTAAATTAACAAAAGAAAAATGTAAATTGCTAGCAAAATCAGGTTTGAGATTTGTTGGGTTTGGACTTGAAAGTGTCAATGACAGAATTATTAAATTAATGAATAAGCGAGATCAAAGTATTACCAAACAGGATATTTCTAGAATTCTCAATGATTTAGACGAAGCAGGCGTTAATCCTCATACTTATTTAATACTTGGGTTCCCCTCTGAAACGAAAGAAGAAACTCAGGAAACAATCGATTTTGTTGTATCTCATCTATATAAATTAAGATTTTATACATATTCGGCAAATGCATTCTATTTAATGAAGGGGTCTGAAATATATAGAAATCCTGATAAATATAATATTTCTATTTGTGAAGATTCAATGAATATACAAATATCGAACATTCGATTTATTGATAATGCTCCAGGAGAAAAATATACACGAGGAGAAATTATTAAAATAACACGTGAATTATATGCCAGATTATTTCTGCGATATAATTATCAACAACAATCCCTTTTTGGATATGGTTTTTGGGATTTTACAGATAGAAGCGGAATATTTTATTACCATAAAGTGTATAATAAGATAAACCCATATTGGCTGAGACATAATAGCGATAATAAACGACTCACAAAGCAAATTATGATTCAAAAGTATAAAATGATCCCTTTGATAAACAGAAATAATGCAAAACATGAATTTTTTAATTTACAAAGCCATCAATACATTTTTGTTGATGATGCTATATATGATATATTTTTATTTTTTTTAAATAATTATAAGAAGACATTTAGCTTAAAAGAAAATATGGATCAGACTAAACCGCTGATCAAGGGGAATAAGCAAGTAAAATTAGCAAAATTTAATACACTTATTCTAAAATTGCTTAATCAGAAAGTTTTTTATCAAAATAGAAAATTTTGTATTGATGAGATTTTTTAGAAGTTGTGTGGGTTATTTGAATTCTAATCAATAACATGTTGATAATGCATTTTGTTTTAACAACTACCTTCTTCTAGTTTAAGTTTGTTGTGGATTGGTTACAATGAAATTATATAAAGGAGATAATTTATTATATGGAAAGAATTAAAAAATACATTAGAACTCCGTCTATTTATACAGTGAAAAATGGAAGTACAAATAGTTTTTTGGATATTAATTATCTCTTATGGAATCATCTATTCAGCAAAAAATATGTCAAAGATATTTTTAGTAATTGCAAAAAACAAAATCTGTTAACAGAGGCAAAAGAAGTAATCTTTAAATACTATCTTGAAAACTATAAAGAGATATCTCAGATTATTAAAGATACGTATAGCTATCCCTTTGAAGAACAGAGGATGATATATTGTTTTAAAGTTCTCAGTTTTATAATTGATAGATTAAATGAGCAAGATAAAATATTTTCTTATAGTTTGATTTATGGAGTTTCTCAGCGATATGTGGTCACAGATGATCAGTTAGAAAAATATCTTACAGATGAGAATACGATGGTCTATAAATTTCTTAATCAGCTATTATTGGGTCATCAATTTTTTACCGATAATACAAATTATGTCATAAAGTTTGAGTGGGAAAATGAGCTAATCCATGTATTGATGATAGCTAAATTACTAAAATCAATGTATACCGATATCTCAGTGGCTGTTGATTTTTCTCTAGCGGATGAGCAGGTTGATTTCTCAACATGGGAAATGATCCCTATATTCAATAAATATATTGATAGTATCTACAATTTAGAAATTGCAAGCACTTCTAATAATATAAATTTTATAGAATCTAAACTATTTGGTGTAACAACAGTCTATGGGCGGTTGTTTAACAAGAAATGTTTTTGGCATAAGTGTGCGTATTGTGCTATTAACTCTCAATTTAAATCAAACGATACGATTGAAACACTAAACAGTGAAGCAATTGATAGTGTGAATAATATAGTTGATTATTTGAAAAACAATTCTTGTATAAAAATGTTTACATTAACTGATGAAGCAATTGAGAGCGATATCCTTTTCTATATTGCAGAATCACTTATAAAAGAAAATATAAGAATTTTATGGGTTTGTAGAACCCGATTTTCTTCTAAATTAACAAAAGAGAAATGTGAATTATTAGCAAAATCAGGTTTGAGATCGATTGGGTTTGGACTGGAAAGTGTTAATGAGAGAATTATTAGATTAATGAATAAAAGGGATTATATTATTACAAAACAGGCAATTTCTAAAATTCTATTTGATTTAGATGATGTTGGTGTTAATTCTTATGCTTATTTAATTCTTGGTTTTCCATCTGAAACGAAAGTAGAAGCTCAGGAAACAATCGATTTTGTAGTAGAACACTTGTATAAACTAAGATTTTTCTTATTTGCTGCAAACCCTTTCTATTTAATGAAGGGTTCAGAAATATATAAATATCCAGAAAAATTTAACATTTCAATAATTGAAAGTGCTAATAGTATTTTTTTATCAAACATTAGATATATTGATCATTCATCTGGAGAAAAATATACAAGAGAAGAAACGATCAAAATTACCCGTGAATTGACTGCCAGAATAATCCTTCGAGATAACTATCGGCAACAATACCTTTTTGGATATGGCTTTTGGGATTTTATCCAAAGGAGTTTATCAATTCGTAACCATAAAGCAAATAATCGTGATAATCCATATTGGCTAAGACATAATAACGATAATAAACAACTCACAAAGCAACTTATGATTCGAAAGTATAAACTGATTCCTTTGATAAATAGAAATAATGCAAAGCATGAATTTTTTAATCTACAAAGCCATCAATATATTTTTGTTGATGATGATATATACGATATTTTTTTATTGTTTTTAAAAAACTATAAGAAGACCATTAGCTTAAAAGAAAACATAGATAAGGTAATGCAGTTTATTCAGGGTAATAAGATAATAAAACAGGCAAAATTTAACACCCTTATTTTAAAGCTGATAAATCAGAAAGTCTTGTATCAAAATAGAAAATTTTGTATTGAAGAGATCTTGAAAAAATAACCTGAAAATATTGCAATAAATTTTAAGATGACAGGTATGGTTGGTTGAGCTTTCTAGTCATTAAAATAACGATTGATCAGAATGTCTTTTTGAGGTGTTCTAATTAGCCAATTACAAAATTCATCTTTTGTTATGAATGCATCTAGAATATATCGATCATATTTCCTTGAAATTAACCCTTGTTCTACAAAGTAGTTGATTGTTTTTAAATAGGGATGGGTGAGTGCTATATTTGAGAAATAACTTTCCTCTTTTTGGGTGGAATGAATGTCTAAAGGCATTGCCAAAGAGAAAATATCCATTGCCTGTTTGCGTGTGATTAGTTTGTATTCATCTCGTTTATCTATCCAGTGATTGTCAATTGCATAATCATACGCTAAGCTGAGCCATTCTTTATCAGGAACCTTTCCAAATGATATGGCTTTATATTTAACTAACCAAGTTACGATATCTTGTTGACTTACTTTTCTTTCTGGATGGAACAATTCATCCATTTCTAAAACTCCAATTGTTGCAAGTTTGTCATATTCGCTATTATCAATATCGTTAAAGTGAAATAGCCGAATTATCTTAAATGGATATTTAAATTCTCCTTTATCGAGAAATTCTTCAAATATAATTGTATTTAATCCGTATCCAAGATCAATTATTTGATCAAAAGTGCCACTTTTTTCGATCGTTACAAATTGAGTCGTTTTGGTTTTGGAATTAATCGATCTAATCTTCGCATATTTTCTATGAGAAGATCCTTTAAATAGGTACTTATCCTTATAGGTAGTAATTGTTTTTTGCTCTGGCAGGATAAATTTAATGAAGGGATACTCGAGTGTTTCAGTTTTAACATTACCTGCTAAGTCGAATATTTTAAGATTTAGACTTTCAATAAAGGCTTCTGTGCTATGTTTTAGTTGATATTTTTTTAGGAACAACGGAATTGTTAAGGTCTTTTTATTGGGAAGTAAAATAACTGGTTCGCTTTTTAGTAGCTCATTGGGGATTAGAACTAGATCAACAACATTATTTTCGACTACACCAGTCAGATATAACGTGGGAGGTATATCATCGATTGAAATTTGAACTTCTTTAGAAAAATTGCTACTTTTTTGATCCAGTAATCGGACTGTTTTTGCTTTTACCCTGTTAATATTTCCATCTAAGGGAATCATCGTTTCCCATTGGCCATTAGAATTTGATTGGGTTTTACTTACAACTTGGTCATTAACATATATCCAGATGGTCGAATTTCTAGGGGCCCATCCATCAATAGCGACATACCGTTCATTTGTGAAAGGTGGGTATCGGTAAATTAATGGTGCTGTTAGTTTTTCAAGTTCCTGTATGGTTATAGAAAAGTAGGAGCTTGGTGAATATATCGTTTCGTTGATTGGCAACATATAGGTGTAGTCGAATTGCAACGCTAGGTTTATATTTAGCGGGCCGTATAGATTATCATAAAACAATCCAAGTCCCAGACAGTAGTATCTCGGTTCAATGCCACTTCTTAAATGTAGATACTGGTTCATTTTATAATCGATACCCGTTTTAATGTCATTGTGGTGGTAATCGAGAAAAAATCCATAATCTTCCTCGGTATAATGAATACCGTAATTCATTTGTAAACTGTCATTTGCAATATCGAGTACGGTTCCAAAATACAGATTATCCCAAATGTAAGTGGATGCAACGAGTCCATAACTATGATAAAAATAAGATTGGGAATCAAATGAGTATTTTTGTAGTGCAAAAGATGCTCCAATGTCGAAATCTTTAAAAAATAAAAAATCATTTATTTTTTTTGCAATTCCAAGTTTATATTGATTGATACTTGCTGAAAATTCGCCATTTTGTCGGATGCGATCATCAATGTAGCTTGTTATGGGGATTCCATTCATAACTTGAGAATAATAGGAATGATAAAACACCATATCCCATAATGAATGTGTGAAATTATAGTGGGTGTTATGAATTTCATTTTCAAAGAGGGTGTCATAGTTATAAAAGGACCAACCATTATAATGGGCAAGTATCGCTGGATTAAGAATCGCTGCATTTGTATTCCCATAATAAGCGATCCCTGTATTGCCGATGCCGCTTAACTGAGGATGCAAATATCCGAGTGAAATGTCAGATGCATTTGTTAAACAACTGCTGCTTAAAAAAATGCTAATACACAATAAATTTAGTAATTGTTTTTTCATAGACCTTTTTCCCAATTTCTGATGCAACAAGTTTTAAAAGATACATCCCTTTAGGGATTGTTTGTCCAGAAGTTAACTTTCCGTCAAAAGGTACTTCTTTATACCCATAGATATTGTATGTTTGCTGTGTGTTCCAAATAACTTGGCCAATACTGTTAAATAAATAAAGGTTAATATTTGCCGGTTTGCTTAATAAAAATCCTATTCTCATGGGTGTTGTGGCGAGGGACCCATAGATCGCTTTACTTGGAAATACTAAAAAGTCATGAATAAACAAATTGGTATTCATGTAATATTTTATTGTTGCTTTAGGGTAGGGATTATTTGCGATATCAACTGGACTAACAAGAATTGCTCCATCATTTTCCTGTAATGGACCTAATCGAATTATCCCATTATCAATGTCGTATCGAATATTTGAAGGAGCGGTAAATGCAGTCAGCTCCGTTCCATTTAGTTTGATACTTGTGTTAAATAAGTCTATTTCCTGTCCATTTCGAATGAAGTGTATTAGTAGGTAATTTCCATATTCTAAAATCTCTCCATTTCTAAAATTATAAGTAGTTCCTGCGGCTTCTCTTTCGAGTTTAGATATATATTCTGGATACTCCAGAAAAAAAACATCATAGGTTGGGATATTAATTACCGCTGTAGCGTCATCCGTTGCAATGCTTTCCCATGAGAATAACTTCTTCCTATGAACTTGAATGATTTTGCTGTCAAATGTGTACTCGAGAAATCCGTCAACGAACAGGTTCGTAGCTTCAAAGGTCAAACTTGGGCTTGCAATATATTCGAGTGTTACAGCTGCAAATTGTCCAATGTTTATGGGAATATTTATAGAGGTAAATAGATTATATTGATATGACACATTTAAACTGCTAATACTATTTTTATAAAATTGGGGAAATATGCTTGTAACTGATATTGCATTTGTTAATTGATTTGATATTTTTAGCACCATGTGAATTTCTGGATTTGTTCCATAGTTAATAACAGATGGACTAACGCTGATTAGTTCCAGCTTAACCCGATTTCCAGTGATGATAAGCTGAGTATCAGGATTAGGCATTGGGAATAAACCTGATACTTTAATGTCATTGGTTGAGACCTTTTTGTATAAGGCTATTTTTAATACATCGTTTGAAAATTGACTTGTCGGGATATCTGCTCCGAAATCATATAGAAGAAGGAACTTATAGACATAAGCAGAAAGTTTATTTAATTCTTTCATGGTCATACTAATGGTGGTTAATGAATTAAATGAAGTTTGATAATCGTGCAGGATGTCGCCAAGCGAATATTTTTTATCGCCATCGACATCTTCAACCAGTGTTATTTTTTTTATACCATAATCATTTCCTTTTAATAAAGGTAAATTATGGCTAACAATAATAGACATTGATGGAATATAGTTGATCACTCTGACCTGGAAGCTAAGAACGGGGGACTTTGATTCTCCCTGAAATACATTCGTGGACACTAATATATTATGAGTGAGGAAAATAATATCAGCATCTCCTGTTTTAAAGGAAGTGGACGCTATTTTTTCCATTGGATATCGTAATGAGTGATTATTTAAATGAACTGCATCCGTATATGTAATGTCAGATATTTTTGCGATGGCTGATTTGCTAGCTTGTACATTTGGTGCCAGTTTGTAATTAACAAAATAGAAACTTTCATCGGTTGAGATGTTGTATGTTGGGAAGCTTGTATTGAGAGTTAGAATAAGTTCCTCATTTTCTATAGAAAGAAATTTGTAGCCAGTCCGATTTATATTGAGTGCTCTAGTATCCTGTGCATCCCACCGTTTATTGCTATTCGAATCTTTATAAACATATACATTCTCAACACGATTCTGATTTGAATTATCCAGATGGAACATAATATCGGACACATTGCTTAATATTAATCTATTTATTGTTGCAGGTGCATAATATGATTTTATTCCAATTTTTAAAACAGGGACTTCCATATCTCCAACAAAAACAGAATCCTGAATATTTTTTTGTACGTTCGCATATATCCCAGCCATTAATATGTTTTTAGAGGGGAGATTACTATAAACTTCAAGTTTTTTGCGTGAAATATATCCTGACCCATATATTCTTTTAATATTGATATTAATGCTTGTGCCGGATGTTAAGTATTTATAGGGTCGATAAACTAAAATGAAATTATGGCTGATGCTGGTTCCAATTCCAACGGTTGGACAAGCAAGAATTGTATCCGCCAGCAAATTTATATTGGTTGACGATAGAAACTGATCCCCCACACTTAATGTTTGAAGAGGGCTTATATCTCGGTATATGGCTAAGTATCCTAATGTGGATGTTTTATTGCTTTTAATGCTGGTGACAATATTTAATGTATTTGAATTTTCTACATAATCTTTTACATTCAAACAGATATAGGGGATGTTTGTATTATCATTATAAAAGAATATATCATTAGTAATGGTATAGCCCATTTTCATTGCAGATATTGAAAAATTTGAACTTAAAATATCTCCGGAGATAATCGCGTTATCTGGAGTGCTCCAAACACCGTATCGAACCCCAGAGTATCCTGCATGTTCAATCCTTAAGGAGGCCATGTTTAATCCGAAGTTTGATGTGGATGATAGTGCAAGCGTAATAAAATAATTGCTACTATTGGATGCGGGAATGACATCTCCAATATCAAACATTCGAATGATCCCGGTTGATGAATTATTTTTTTGAGCCGAATAAATTTTGGGGTCGGTTATTTCTAGCTTCTTATTTTTATTAATGTCTTTATATATAGAGAAAAAAATGTGGTTATCTGATACAACTCCTGTATTTTTTATGGTGATGCTGTTCCATACGATATAATTATAACTTGGGTTTCCGGTTTGTCGGAGATTGATATAGTAAGCGATATTGTCGGAGCTTCCTTGGGGGAATACATTCATTGCAGTTGTTGGATAGTTCTCAACGACAAGAGTACCTAATTGGCTCGTGTATATAGTACTGACAGGCATAGAAAATCCTGATAACGGGTGTAGACGATTATAAAGAAGGGATGTATATGATCCTGCAGTAATTTGACTTAATATTGTTTTCTCTTCTTCAATGTTTTGAGTTGTGAAATAATGAATGAAAAAATTATATTGATTGGATGCTTTCGTATATTTTGCAATTTGTGAATTAAGAGTAATCACTATTTTGTTCGTATCAGTAAATACAAATTCACCTCTACTAATAGTCAGAATTTTTTCATCAGTGGATTCATCCCAAACATCGTTTGTATTTTTATCGGCGTATAAAAATATATAATGGATGTAATTATTTGTCGCGGTGTTTGAAAATTGAATATCACCATTACATAATAATGATAGAGTATTCAGTGTAGAATTTGTAAAATATGATCGTAATTTTACTTCAAAAACTGGGAGTTCAACACTTCCGGTATAAATATAATCCGGTGAATTATCAATAATATTAATAGAGATTCCCCCCATACCTGTTTTAATTGGATTAGACACAGATGGCATAGGGCAATAAACCGTATTTAAATACTTTGTTGTTTCAGTTCCCGATCCTTTTATATATTGGAAATCAATATTAATGGATGTTCCTATCGGTAATGTACTTCGAGGAGTAAAGGACATTAGAAAGTTTCGAGTGGATACATTTCCTATTAGATAGGACGAA
>Ga0154585_1063_pt1 | contig 16784 bp, 15 predicted proteins | sample RifGroF2_FD_116014 | JGI IMG/M metagenome (GOLD analysis project Ga0154585, IMG submission 116014) | Candidatus Margulisbacteria bacterium GWF2_35_9 | reverse complement strand
CAACTGGATATGTTGGTCGGACGCGCCTATAAGATAAATGACTTTATCTCTGCAAAAGATATTGTTAGGAATAGTTACTCAGAATCTTACAACAATATACTCTCTATAAATCCATTTGCTAATAAAATACCGGATTTTAATGATAAGGTCTTTTCAAAGACCATCCTTGTATCGGGTGATAATTTTGGATTTGCATCCACTCGTGAACTACCTTCCCTTGTTTTAAAAAAAGCAGGGGTAAAAGCAATCATAGCAAAATCATTTTTTGCAGGGTTTTATAAAAATGCATTTAATCTCGGATTGCTTTGTATCGAAGCCAACACAGACTATATTGATGATAATGACGAATTAAAAATCGATATCAGGCAAGCAGAATTTATTCAAAACAAAACAAAAAAAATCGGCATTAAAATGTTGCCAGTTAAAAAATATTTCTATAAATTATATATTAATGGTGGCTTATTAAATAAATTATATAAGGATGGAGTAATCAATGGACAAAGTTAACGGCTTTTTATTTGCAGGTATTAATTGTGGAATTAAACAAACGAAGAAAGATCTAGGGCTCGTTTATATTAAAGATGGGGCTACATTTGCCGGTGCTACAACTCGAAATCTATTTGCTTCTCCGACTATTCGGCATACAAAGGAAATTCTTAAGAACAAGAACAACGTTTATAGCGTATTAGTAAATAGTGGCAACGCTAATGCCTTAACCGGTGCTAAAGGATATAATGACATCAACGACATTCTTGCCAGTTTAGGCAGCATTACTAAACAACCGCCTCATTCCGCTGTGATGTTATCTACCGGAATTATCGGCAAACGTTTGCCCGTTGATACAATTAAAAAAGGAATCCCCATATTGATGAATGAACTTGATGCTTCCTGCAATCATTTTGCCACGGCAATTTGCACAACCGATACAAAGGAAAAAGTATTCTCAAAAAAGATTACAATCAACAATAAAACAGTATCGGTTTTGGGAATTGCAAAAGGAAGCGGAATGATTCAACCGAATCTGGCAACAATGCTCGCGTTTATATTTACTGATGCATGTATCGACCAGCAATTACTTCAATCTGTGATCATTGATGCTGCCAATAATTCATTTAACCGGATTACTGTTGATAGCGATTCTTCTACCAATGATTCTTTTTTGCTTTTTGCAAGTAATAAAGGTGTTACCATCGATAAATCTTCAATAGAAGTATTTAAAGAAGCTGTAGAGGAAATTGCACTTAAGCTTGCTAAAGAAATTATTATTGATGGCGAAGGAGCAACTAAATTTGTTGAACTAACCATCAACAGTGCAAAAAATGACGAAGAAGCACGGGCTATTTTTTATGCCATTGCAAACTCTCCATTAGTTAAAACGGCTTTATTCGGAGAAAACCCAAATTTTGGCCGAATATTATGTTCTGCCGGGAAAATTAAAAGTTCTATAATTCCCGAAAAAGTCGTATTAAAAATCGGTGAGCATATTTTATATCGTGATGGGGAAGTCGCTGATTACAATTTAACCAAACTTAATGCCTATATGAAAAATAAAAACATACAAATTTGTCTGGACTTAAATATCGGTAAAACAAATTTTACAGGTTGGACGACTGATCTATCTCACGACTATGTGGATATCAATGCAAAATACACCTAATATTTCATGGGTGTACTAAATAAGCAGATATACCAGCAATGATATATTTAAGCGGTAATTTCTGTAATAACTGTAATCTCTCTTGAAAAGTTAACTCAGCTAATGATTAAAGGTTGATGTTCTCATTAAAATGATCAAAACCTTTTGGTAAATCGTGAACAACATCATTTTCAATATATACGTTGGTCATTTCTTTTGTGATACATCCAATAACAGTTAACGGTGAAATAAGGTCTTTATGTTTTTGTAGTTTATTAAAGTTTTCTTCAGATATTGAAAACATTAATTCATAGTCCTCTCCCCCACGCAAAGCACATTCCAGTAGAGAACGATCAATATCTTTTTCATGCTTTTTAGCTAAACTGGAATAAGGGATATCGGTAGCGTTAATTAGCACCCCAAGTTGACTTGCCTTTGCAATGTGCCTAGCTTCGGACGCAATCCCATCGCTGATATCTATCATCGCACTGGCATACTGTTTTATAATCTGTGCGTCATCCACTCTCGCTGTTGGTGTTGCTAAACGGTTGAATAGTGCAGTAGGGACTGTTAAGCCTTTACCTAACATCAACCTAGCAATACAGGCATCACCAATTGTACCCGTAACAACAATCAAATCGCCCATTGTTGAACCTTTTCTGTAAACAAGATTCGTTATCGTTTCACCATGTACACCTAATGTCAGTGATAGTGTTTTTCCATGAGTAATATTACCACCCAAGAGGGATATCTTGTATTTATCGGCAACTCGTTTTATGCCATCATACATCTTTCGGCACCATAGAGGTGACGTATTATCGTCTATCACCAAGGAAACAAACATAGAGGTTGGAATGGCTCCCATAGATGCAACATCACTGACATTTGTTTCTACAAGCCGCTGTCCAATCTGTTCTGGAGTAAACCAGCTCTTAAGAAAGTGATCTCCTTCAACCATCGTATCGGTGGTGAATACGATATATTTGTCACCTTCCCGCCATACGGCACAATCGTCACCTATCCCTGCTACTACATTTTCTTGGTAAATTTTAAAATCGTTTGTCAGATAATCAATTAACTCAAATTCATTCATTTTTTACTTGAGTGCACAAAAATCGCCGCACATAGTGCATACTTTGACATCCTGTGGGACTCGCTGTAAATATTTATCAAACTTGGTTTTATCAATCACATATTTTCGCTGAGTCTCCCAATCGACTGTTGATCTCGCAATCGACATTTTGCGATCACGACTGATATCTTTCCCTCTTGAAATATTTATCGCATGTGCAGCAATTTTAAAAGCAACAATACCCTCCCGAACATCTTCTAAATCTGGCAAAGAAATATGCTCTGCAGGAGTCACATAACAAAGAAAGTCCGCACCGCAATGAGCAGCCATGGTTGCTCCGATAGCCGATGTAATATGATCATACCCAGGAGCAATATCTGTTACTAATGGTCCTAAAACATAGAATGGCGCATTATGGCAGTATTTTTTTTGAAGATCGACATTTTCCTTAATCTTATGAAAGGGAATATGACCTGGACCTTCTACAAGTGCTTGGACACCTGCTTCTCGGCATCTGAGAATGAGATCCCCTATATTTTTCAGTTCCTCTATTTGAGCGGCATCAGTCTCGTCAATTACAGTAGCTGGTCGCATGCCGTCGCCAAGAGAGATCGTCATATTATATTTCTTACAAATTTGTAAGATTTTGTCAAAATGAGTATAGAGAAAATTCTCTTTATTATTTTGTTTCATCCATTTCATTAGCAACGACCCGCCCCGACTGGTTACTTTTATTATCCGACTCTTCACCAGCTCCAGATGCTCCTGCAATAAGCCTGCATGGATCACAACAAAGTCGACACCATCTTGACCGCTTTCATCTAATATTTTCAGAAAATGATCGATCATATTTTCAGGATAATCCTTATGATAATAAAAACATTCATATAAAGGCACTGTGCCAACTGGAATATACGTAGAATTTATTATATTTTGACGAAGCTGACGAATATTTTCACCCAGAGACAGATCCATTATAGCATCCACTTCATATTCTTCGCAGAGACGCACTTTCGCCAATTCTTTTTCTTGGTCAGAACACATGGGGGAAATCCCGATATTCGCATTTATTTTTATTTTCATTCCTTTTCCCACTGCCACTGGCTTTAAATTTTTGTGATTTTGATTATTAAAAATAACTACTTCCCCACTCTCAACCAACTTTTTAAGTGCGTCTACAGATACGTCTTCCTTTTCACTGATCTCTGTGTATATTGAATCAGCTATAATATTGCTTTTAATCATTTATTTACTCCTCATGTCTGTTTTTTTTTACAAATAACCATAGATTACCCTTGTTTTCATATGAGTAACGGTCATCCGATAGATACTGATTCAGAATATCTCTATTTTCTTTGATATCATTCTCAGAATGTACAGTCCCCATAATTAAGTGGGATAAAAGTACTTTATATTTTTTATCATTCATAAGTTTCATGAATTCTTTATCAGTGACATATTTGTATTTTTTGATTAAAACATATGTTGAATCATGTTGACTAGATAAACGATAAATATTATTTCGGTATTGTAGATGGCTAAAATATCGTTGATCGGCAGAAATACTGGCAGTTGGAGGTATTTTACTAATTATTTTATATTGTGTTTTTAAATCATAAGGGATGATAAAAGATCTTGCTTCTAAAAAAAGGAAACACAGTATATTAATACCAATAAAAAAAACAACAATTTTTCGGTATTTGACTAAATTTCTATTAACACCATCGGGATCATTCTTTTTTATTTTTGCTAAGCCTAAAATTGCACATATAAATATCACGGGGATCATTGTAATTGAATAATGAGCAGATATATCATAAAACCCATAGTAGTCTGATAGAATATTTTGCATGAGTGGTCCGATTAGTAATATTATGAAGGAAGACCTTAAAGATAGAAAACATAGCGGTGCAAATAGAAGAAATACATATAGAATTTTGTCAGTAGTAACCATATTCATAAACACGACATGAGGGTGAGTAAGGATTGTTAATAGTTTATCTGAAACAGATTCCCCAAGATAAGAGTACTTTGAACTATACATATACGAACCATCACCAAAATATGGAACAATCACATTTATCAATAGAATGGACGTTACAAGACCCCATAATGAAATAAACAGCCCCTTCAGGTATGAACGTTTGATAATAATATAATACAAACCAATTGAAATTATGACAGATGCTGCAGATTCTTTAGCGAAAGGCATAAGAAAAGCACACAAATACACCCATTTTTCTTTCTTGTAGTACAACGCATACAAAACCCATGATACAAGCATCGCAAGCCATATTTCACCATGAAAGTCATGGGCCATCATACGAAAAGGGAAATAAGCGAATAGCAAGAGCAGTGCGACAAATACACCTCTATTCCCAAACTCTTCTTTCGCAATTCGAAGAACAGGATATGCCATTAAAAGAACAACAACTGCTTGGCCAATAAACAACCAAACGGGAGTTGAATAAAGCCAATAAAAAGGAACAAAAAGAAGTAACCACGGATAAAAGTGGTCACCCAAAAAAGACATATTAAATATTGATAAATAAAACCCTTTACCATGCACAAAATTCCATATGCTTTGGTCAAAGAAATAAAAATCATGAAAAGAGGTATTAAAGGTTAGATATGTTAAGAATCGATACAAAAAAACAAATAGAAAAACACTCAAACACGATATGGAAATAACTGTGTTTCGTTTATATGTTAATACGATATGTTTAAAGCCATTTGCAAAAAAGTCATTCATAGCAGATTACAATACTTTCTTTTTTATCACCCATTGAGGAGTTCGATTCTGATCTAAATAAAGTTTACCCAAGTATTCACCGATTAATCCTAAGAATATTAACTGAATCCCGGAGAAAAAGAATATTGAAACCATAATAGAAGCCCAACCAATTGGGTTAGCTGGATTTATAAGCTTTTCAACAATAAAATCCAAGGCAAGCAATGCAGATAGTATTGATATTGATAACCCAATAACCGTAAATATACGCAATGGCTTAACAGAAAAGTTAATAAACATATTCAACCATAAGGAAATTAATTTTTTAAAAGTATAATTTGATCGACTGTCTTCGCGCTTGTTGTGATTCACATAAACACTACTTATATTGTTAGTACACCTAAGGATTAGCCCATCTATATAGGGAAATGGCCCTTGGTATTTGATTAATTCTTCTACCAGTGATTTTTCTATCACTTTAAAACTCGATAAGTACAAACCTTTCGGTTTATTTAGTAATTGTGTTGCGACAATATCGTTAAATTTGCTACCCATATTTCGAAAAACGTTATGATTCTTCTTTTTATATTTGGAATAAACAACATCGTAACCTTTTTTCGCTTCATCGATTAGTTTAATAATTTCCTCTGGAGGATTTTGAAAATCATCATCAATAATAACTGCATAATCACCTGTAATAAAATTCAAAGCACACATGACCGCATTATGCTCACCATAGTTCTTTCGCAAAGAAATAAACTTAATATCCTGATTGTTTAATGCTAATTCTTCACATACCTTTTCGCTGTTGTCTGGACTTGCATCATTTACCAATACAAATTCAAGCGAGTCGTTATATTTATTTAATTCATACTTAACTTTTGAAACAAGTTTACTTATCGTTTTGGCTCCGTTATATACGGGTATACATATTGATATTTTCACTTTTATCTCCCAAATTGATTAATTACTTCACATACTTTAGCCACTTCATCTGCCGTTGTTGAAAAAGAGATTGGTAAACTTAAAATCGTGTCATGAATTTCTTCCGATACTGGGAACGTTTCATTTTTAAAATAGAGACTAAATGCTTTCTGTTTATGAGGTGCAATGGGATAGTGTATTTCGGTCTTGATATTGTGATTTAGCAAATATTCCTTTAGCTTATTACGTTTGGGATGTCGGATTGGATATATGTGGTAAACATCTAACAAATCATCAACAATATCTGGTTTAATTATATGGTCATTTAAATTTTGATGATAAATAGCCGCTAACGTTCTTTTGTGTTGATTAATTCTATCTAAATAACGAAGTTTTGTACTAAGAAAGGCTGCCTGTAATTCATCTAACCTAGAATTATAACCGATGTAATCGTTATGATATTTTATCGAAGAGCCATAATTTCTGAGTTTCATTAACTTTTCATATAAAATAAGATTATTGGTAAGAATTGCCCCACCATCACCTAAACAACCCAAGTTTTTTGTTGGATAAAAACTAAACGCACCGAGGTCTCCAATCGTACCGACATTTTTATCAATCACTTTTGCGCCATGTGCTTGGGCGCAATCCTCAACAATTTTCAAATTGTATTTTTCAGCAATTTTAGAAATAGAATTCATATCGCATGGTTTCCCGTACAAATGGACAACTAAAATCGCCTTGGTTTTATCGGTTATCTTCCTTCTGATCTTTTCTGGATCAATGTTGTAAGTGGATATATCCGGTTCAACTAACACTGGAATAAGCCCTGCATGAATAATTGCTAAAATAGTAGCGATATATGTATTCGAAGGAACAATCACTTCTCCTCCAGACTCAATATCTAAAACTTTTAGAGATAGAATAAGCGCATCTAATCCTGAGGCAACTCCAACACAATAGCTCGCACCATTATACGAAGCGAATTCTTCTTCAAATTTTTTTACTTTTGATCCTAAAATATACCAACCACTATCAAGAACTTCTGAAAAAGAATCATTGTATTGTTCAAAGAACAACTGATTACTCTTTCTTAAATTTTCATATTCGATCATTCTGGATAGGCCTCATAAATGTAGTCCGTTCAATTCTAAATGGTAGCTCTTTTTCTATAACCGTTAGAGTTCCTCTGTCATCTTTAAAGGTAGGAAGTTCAATTATTTTTGCCATTATAAAATCCCTTTTCTGCTAATATTAATGGATTATTATATACTAATCCCTAATGAATACACCATTTAATATTTATTCGTCAGCTTGTATAATCTAAAAATGCTTCATAAATTTTTTAATAAACTATCCCTAATTCATTATTTATGTTTTGGATTATTTTTATTTTTTATAATTCAAAAAATATGCATATATTATGGATTTCATATTGGATTTGCTGATTTGTATTATTTTGATAACAGCGTATGGAATTTAATCCATGGAAATGGACTTTTCCTAAGCTATTTCAATAAGTCCTATTTTGCAGATCACTTCTATCCCTATCTATATTTGCTCGCTCCTCTGTATATCATTAAACCAACTCCTCTATGGAATTATTTGTTCCATGCAATGATTCTGACCGCAATGACCTACCCCATACTCGATATTGCGAAACATCGATTTGGGAAAAAAGGAATGATCTTTACATTGATTCTGCTTATTGGCACCTATACCTTTCGCAGACAAAACATGCAAGACTTACATGGCGATATCCTTATGGCTTCATTCCTAGCATGGATTATTCACTCTTTTTATTTTAGCAATGACAAACGTGCATTTCTATTAACACTGCTCTTACCTTTTGCTAAAGAGAATTTTATTATCGTTTCGTTTTTCATTGGACTTTATTTTATTTTTGTTAGAAAAAACATGAAAATGGGCGTCATTATCCTATCCTATAGTATCGTGTTTTTCCTGTTTCTTATTAAACTTTTTATTCCTCATTTTAATACCTCCGATTATCGTCATCTTGCTAGATATTCCTATCTGGGTAACGCCCTATCCGAGCAAGTTCGAACCATTATTTTTAAACCGTATATTCTGTTATTAGAATTGCTGAATGCATATAAGATCGCTTATGTATTGCTCATATTTCTTCCAATCATTTTTTTACCGCTCTTTTCACCCTATATTCTTCTATCAATTGGAGTCTTTGCGCAAAATTTGTTAGCGATTACAAAAACGACCTGCGACTTAAGTACTCATTATCAAGCGCCGCTTATTCCAATACTCGCGATTGCATCTATTGACGGCTTGTATCGCTTAAAAATCAAACTACCTACTCTGTCATATCAGCGGTTAACAAAAACATTTAAAAAAGTTGCTATCTTTTTTCTGATAATTAATCTATTTGCCTTTATTTTCTTGGACTTGCGCACTTTAATTATTACAAAACATATCCTTTCAGCTAATTCGGTACTGAAACTTATTCCCAAAGAAGCTTCGGTATCAGCATCGGATCATTTCTTTATCAAACTCAACCATCGCGATTATATCTATCAGTTCCCCGGGATTATCGATGCGGACTATATCGTATTTGAAGATATTGAACCCACTATCCCAGTTAATGTTAATCAAATTAAATATGCCAAGAAACTATGGAATACTGGAAACAAAATAAAACTTCTTAAGTACCTAGTCGTTGGCGAATACGGCACAGGCAATAAAAATAGATATAGCAAAAAAGTAGGAAATCTCCTTGCAAATCCAATTTTTGAAGTTCTCTTTAATGAAAATGACGTTTATTTATTAAAAAAGAAAAAACGATTATAAGCTAGCAAGGACTTTTTGGATGGTATCCTTTGTTGATTCTAGATTGAACGTTTTGCAGTTGACAGTATCATACTTAAAAAATTTATAATTAATTGAAAATTTATCCCATTCGCTCACTTTAATCTTAAAAACCGTGATGATAAAATTAATTAGCCATGTTGAAATTTTTATTTTAACAATTGTTTTCTGACCATAATATGCGGCAATCTGCTCGATTAATTCTTTAACTGTCATATAGTTATTCCCCAGAACAATATTTCGCTCGTTTGTTTCGTTTATTACAATATATTTCACTATCTTTGCGATATCCTGTGCATGTATAAAATGAAAACCTAGATCAAAATATAAATATTTGAGCCATTTTATACTTTTATTCATGTTTTTTAGTCCATTTCCAACATGCGGGTATGGATGGGTCGCATCTCCCCCCAGAACAACCGTGGGAAAAACGTGGATAATTTTATCTTCCAACTCGTGGTCCTTTGTAGATAAATAGCTCTGGTGCTTTGATTTGATATAACCCGTTCCATGGGTTTTGGCTTCTGCTAAGAGTTTATTCCCGCGTCCAAGAATACTGGCGGTGGAAAAGAGGATGATCTTTTTTATGCGTTTTGGATCGACATACTTGCAAATTTCTTCGACGGATTTAACGTTCACATCTTCAACTCCACCCCATGTCGTTGCAATGTGAATGACATAATCCAGCTTTTTCAACTCAGTCTTATACCGACCGATATTTTGTAAATCATCTTTGATATAGGTTTTATTGAGGCATTGATCAATAGGTATCTTAAACTTTGACTCATCTCTGATATTAAGAAACAAATGATAATTAGCATCATTTGCGAATTCATCTACCATATATTGGCCGACACAACCTGTAGCACCTGTAATTAATATATTATAAACCATCTGTATTTTCCTTTTTTTAGATATTGTAAGATATTAATTTGTTTTATGGAACTTTTAAATTATTATATCGATTTATTTGCTGTGTTCAATAAGATCCAACCAACTATCAAAATCTTTTTGCCATCGATTCAGTCTACTATAAAAACAATTTAACCCAGGGGACTGATTCTTTTTAAACAATGTTTTTTTCCACATAACGAAGATTTTTTTATTCAATGCACCAGATGCGTGATACATACCAGTATCATTTGACACGACTAATGATGCACCCGCTATAAGACCCAAGGATTTTTGAATACTATTTAACTGAACATACCCATCACACCACGTCTCCATACGACAAATATTATTGTTATAATCCGATTCGCCCCCAATAAAAACAATCTGATACTCCTTCTCAAGTTTTTCAATAATATATTTATAAATAGTATCACCGGGATCTTTCATCTTAATCCAATAGGGAGTATAGTCCACCATTCCTCGAATGATCACTACATATTTTTTGTCTTGGTATGCATCTAAAGTTGGATATGAATCGACATATGTATGGGGGATATTGTTTAAATCAACTTTTATTTTTTGACGCTTTAATACTTTTTTATAAATGAACAACCAGTCAGGAATCCATCCATTCACAAGAGCTGAACTAAACAAACATTCCTTTTTGGATGCTTCTTTTTCATTAAGAATATCAATAAATGGACAATTCTCGTACATGCGCTTAATGGTTCCGTTATCAAAATACACCGGTATTTTTTGATGATAATAATCAGATAAATACTTAATCGTCGGCGTACAGTTTATAAAATTACCAATACCGTAACCATTTATTTGGTGTACATATAATTCATCGATATCTAGTTTTCTTTTTGACAAGATCATGACTACTTATTTTACCGTTTCATTTTATTTTTATAAAGACTACACACTAAATCCGAATCCAAGAAGGTGGGATTAAATCATCATCCGAATATTTAAAGTTTTGAAACCATTGTTTTGGCGCGATCACAATCTTATTTTTATGCTCATTTAGCCATGCACCCCACCAAGAAAAGCTACTATTTGCAATTATATTAAACTTACATTGAGACATTAAATATAGGTCCTCATAATTTTTTTCTGGCCCATTAAAGTCCATATAATAAATTGGATGCTTAGACGTTATCTCTTTTTTTACCCATGCCTGATCGTCACTAAATACAAAATATATGGGATTTTTGATCTGGCTTTCAATGTATGTCATGCTCTTTATATAATAGTCCTTCGAGCATATTCCATGGATCAAACTGGCTTGGTTATTGGATAAATAGTCTCCCCGTCTAATGTGAATTGATACTGAGTTTGTTTGATTTATTTTTTCTAAATAGTTCGCGCCTTCTCCGATCACTTCATCAATAAGAGAAAAATCAGATAGTAGTTCTTTTCTGATATCTAAAAAATACTTTTCGCTTTGCCAATATCCATCTAGGTAGACATCATCAACAATTTTTAAAACACTTTTATCAAATGAAAATATTGTCTCTTTAATGTATGAATCTAAATTCAAGTTTTTGTGAAACAGTAATAGATCTAGAATCGTTGGCTTCTGATATTTTAGTTTTTTTATCTCAGAATCAATTGCAATACTACCCTTAATATTGAATGAACTTAGACCATACTGATGAACTTTGTATTTTTTGAATGCAGTGAGGTCATATTTGAAATCTTGATTTGTAATAATAGCTAGTTTTCGTCCCAATGCATACTGGAACATTTGATTTCCAAGCCCACCATAAATTGACGTTATAATCAATACTTTCCTTCTTTCATATTGAGCAATAAAGACAATATGATTATACCATGATATCATTTAGTCATTGCTGAATTTAAATCAAAATTTATAAAGTAAATGAGCGAATTATCAATGACTAGAATATTATTACTTGGCGGAAGTGGGTTTATCGGTTCAAATTTAATGGAATCCCTCGCAAAGAATAATATTCACATTATTAATTATGATAAAGTTCAGCCCAAAATAACCGATAAAACTGTACTTAAACATATTACAACCATTATTGGTGATTTCCATGATTTAGAAAACATAGAGAGCATCTTCTCAACCTATAAAATCGATATTGTGATTCATTTGGTATCCACCATCATTCCTGGAACTCCCTTCGAGTTGTTAACACAAGATATCAGTATTAACCTTGACCCTACAGTTAAACTTATCGATATCATGAATAAACATAACGTCAATAAAATCGTTTTTTTCTCATCCGGTGGAACAGTGTATGGACGAAACAATGTTCAATTTAATAATGAAAGTAGTCCAACAAAGCCAATTAATTTTTATGGATGGCTAAAACTCTCCATCGAACATTACATCCAGATGTGTCATGAATATTATGGGTTAAATTACTTAATCATACGACCTTCAAATCCTTACGGAAAATATCAGAATACCCATGGAGATCAGGGGCTTATAGCGGTTACAATTGGCAAAGCATTAAGAAAAGAACCCATTGAAATATGGGGTAACGGGCAGAACATTCGTGATTATATTGCAATTGATGACTTAGTCATTGCCGTTGGAAAACTGATTAATAAAGATGATTGGGATCATATTTACAATATCGGCTCTGGAATCGGAACCAGTGTCAATGCGATTATGCAGCACATACAAAACTCTTTTGGGAATAAATTACAGATTAAGTATTTACAAGAAAGACGTGTTGATATTTTAGAGAATGTGCTTGATTGTTCTAAATTAAATAAAGCCATTCATTGGGAGCCGAAGATTGATATTAAAACCGGCATACAACAATTTGTATTATTCCTTGAATCGAAATGAGCAATAATCCATTCGTATCAATTATTTTACCTGTTTATAATGGAGACGCCTACATAAAAGAGTCGATCACAAGTATTCTTAATCAGTCATACGGTCATTTTGAGCTTATTATAATGAATGACGCATCCACTGATACCAGTTTTGACATCATCAAATCCATTCAAGATAAGCGGATTCGACTTATAAATAATGACGAAAATATGGGATTAATCAAAACATTAAACAAAGGACTCTCGTTATCAAACGGCAAGTACATCGCTCGTATGGATCAGGATGATATTGCCTTAAATAAACGAATAGAGGAACAAGTAAATTTCATGGAAAAGAATCCAAAAATTGGGATATCGGGTACTTATATTGACCGATTTTCAAATAATAAACGGATTCGAATTGCAAAAGTACCAACGAAGCCAGAGATTATTAAATGTCTACTCTTATTTAAAAATTGCTTAGCTCATCCATCTGTTATCATAAGAAAAGACGTTTTGGAAAAAAACCAAATTAGCTATAACATATTACATACGGCAGCAGAAGATTATGGGTTATGGCAAAACGCAAGTTTTTATACAGTAGTAGCAAATTTACCAAAAGTACTTCTTAAATATAGAGAAAATCCAACGGGGATGACGTCTATTGCTGATAGTGACAAAAATAAAAACAGAAGAAAGACTATCTATAAGATTATATACAAACAAGGATTAACTCACTTCGGATTTGAGCCTTCTGATAAAGAGTTAGAACTGCATTATCTGTGTGCCTCCGATGACGACATCGATATCGCGACTCTTTCAGATATTTCTAAATATTTAGTAAAACTTAAACTCCAAAACAAAACACACCCTATTTACAATCCGTTTTATTTCAATTCTCTTCTAAACAGAATTTGGTTTAAAGTTTGTATGAAGTGTCGTGGTTCTAAAATAATGAATGTAAAAATTTATTTCAAATCAGAACTTTCAAAAAGAGGAAATCCCTTACTATTTAGATCTTTTTAGATAAAGTTCAAAAAAAGTATCGGGTTTGTCTCCCATTAATTTCTGCTGGTAGCGCACCCATTTTAAAAACCGTTTTTTTTCTAAATTGCGTTTCATGTCACTTAAATATTCTCTCAGAATGACGCTGTTCGTTTCATTGAGAGGAACAAAATTTAGAGCAAAATCAAATTTAAAACCGCCACAATTTGCACCCTCGATTCCACCGATATGTTGGATATAACTTTCTTTTGAAACAATAATTTTCTTTTTATTTTTTACCAAATAATCGGACCAGTCCCAATCAAATTTGCGTGTTACATCCACATGCTCAATAATTGATTTTAGAATTTCCTTTGTAAAAACAACCCCTGCTGCGCCAATATCTTTTTTGAGAACGAAATGATCATTATCAATCATCACTTTTTTATAGGACGTGTGTTTAAATGAATTGTATAAACCTAAAACACCATCTGTTTGTTTTATATATTTTTTTATAAAGCCAATTATATCGGGTCGACAAAGCAAATCGGCATCCATATTAACGAGTAAATCGTCTCCCGAACTTAAAAAATCTCGATACATATTTGCCGTATTACCATCCGGACCTAAATTCGTTTCTGAGACTTTTATGCTTTTAGCAGTTGGAAATACGTTACGAAGGTATTTTTCGTCAAATTCTAGGCTATGATCATCATAAATCCGAATATTACAGGTACTAATATTTTTAATTTTACTTATGGATAAAGCAGTTTTCTCTAAGAGTTTTTTCCGATTATATGTTGTAATTCCAATAGTAATTTTCATGACATCTCTATTTATCTATTATACCGTCTTTTTTTCTGTCTGGATAATAATCTTCATAAGAGTTTAATTGAAATAGTGTTTAAGGTTTAGTATAATTTCCTTTTAGCCCGTTTTTTGCAAACATGTAAAGAGATACTAATTGATAAATAATAAATTTATAAAACAACTCTATTATAGTATTAATAAATATATTTTTAATACTCAGATAAAAGTATCATCCATTATTTATAAAAAAAGTATTAGTCAGAAAAAAGAAATCTCAAATCCAATTTCAGTATGTATCCCCTGCTATGACATGTACGGCAAAGGCGCACTATATTTAACCCAATTATTGGACTCACTTTGCATACAAACATTTAAACAATTTGAAGTTGTCATATCTGATCAATCGAAAAAGTCAGATTCGATTAAACAATGCGCAGATAAATATATGACTAAACTAAATATTAAATATATTCAGCATAAGGGGTCCAGTTCATCAACCAATATGAATCATGCGATAAAACATTCATCATATGACCTAATTAAACCCTTATTTCAAGATGATTTCTTTGTTAATCCCAATGCCTTATATGAGATTTCTCTTTGTCAATCTGGCTGGGGAATGGCAAGTTTTGTCCATACGGATAAGGATAACAGCCATTATTATAAAAAAATGACACCTCGCTGGAATGACAAAATAATTAAAGGCATCAATACCATTGGTTGTCCGTCTGTTATTTATTTTTATAAGAATAACGAGACCTTTTTTGATGAAAAATTAGAATGGCTTATGGATTGTGAATTTTATTTTTTACTTAAACACCTTTATGGGCTACCAAATAGACAAAAAACGATTCATGCATGCATTCGACTATGGGACAACTCTGTTTCTTATCATGTTTCGGAAAATACAAAAATAAATGAAAATGACTATTTAGGTAATAAATATAAAGTAAAACCTGTACTATTTGGTGTTTCACTCGGCAATAATTTCTCGTCATATACAAAACACGTCTCGATATCTGTTGATACACTTGAGTTTGATAAAAGTGCAGACTATAAAGTCTTTTTACAGGTAGAGCCACCAGAAATATTAACGAACATTTCAAAAGTAATTAAAAATAAAAGCAAGTTTGACCTAATATTGGCTTGGGATAAGGATATTTTGGCTAACTGTGATAATGCTATTTTGTTTCCGTTTGGGACCAGTTGGATTACAGATTTTAATGTTGATATAAAATGTAAGAAAACGGCGGTATCCTTTTTGATGTCTAGTAAAAAGAATACAACTGGCCATAAACTGAGACATGATATTTTCAATAAGATACCTGACAGAATCGGAAATATGGATATTGTTAAACATATGTCACCTCCCAGAATACCTGATAAAGCAGATATTCTTAAACCCTACCAATACTCAGTGATTATCGAAAATGTAAACTCAATAAATTGGTTCAGTGAAAAACTGATTGATTGTTTAATGACAAAAACTATTCCAATCTATTTTGGTTGCCCGAACCTTAATGATTTCTTTAACATGGATGGCATTTTAACATTCTCTTCATACGAGGAGTTATCAACCATTCTCCCGACTCTATCCTCTGAATTGTATTTTAAAAAAATTAAAGCTATTGAAGAAAACTTTTGTAAAGCATCTGAGTATGTTAATATTTGGGAACGTGTTGATAAAATCATTATGGAGAAGTTAGGTTGAAAATAGCAGTAATAACTAGCATTTGTGGCAATAAAGAATCACTATCCAATCCAACGGTCGTCCATTCAGATGTTGATTACTATGCATTTGTTGATATTAAGAATCCAAAAGCCACAGTATGGAAACAACTTTCTCCTTACCATTTCTCCAATGACAAAAAATATAGTAATCGTCGAAATGCTAAAATATTTAAAGTACTTCCGGAGCTATTTATACACGATTATGACTATTATTTTTGGGTAGATGCCTCACATGACCTTATTGCATCGCCTCAAGACATTGCAAAAAAATATACGAGTGACGATCAACCTTTTGCAGTTTTCCAACATCTTCAACGAAACTGTATTTATAAGGAAGCATTAATACTAAAAAAACTTAGATA
>Ga0154585_1062_pt1 | contig 16813 bp, 12 predicted proteins | sample RifGroF2_FD_116014 | JGI IMG/M metagenome (GOLD analysis project Ga0154585, IMG submission 116014) | Candidatus Margulisbacteria bacterium GWF2_35_9 | reverse complement strand
GTCCGGGTGCCAGGGACTAAATATCGGGATTGAATCGGCCGATCCCCTTGTACAGAAAAAAGCAGGCAAACTAATCGATCTCGAACACGCCTACAAAATGATTAAATATGCACAGGAAGTAGGCATCAAAACAGTATGCGGTTTTATTTTATTTCATTATTGTGATACTAAAGAAAGCATCCAAACAACGATTGATTTTTCTAAAAAAATTCAGGCTACCGGAGCGAGGGTAAGATTTACATATAATACCCCTTTCCGTGGCACTTACCAATATGATCATTTACATGAGTTAGCGTTACTGATCCAGTCAAATAATCTGGATGAGTTTGATCTTTCAAATCCGGTAATCAATACAGCCCATTTTAATATGACAGAAATGCGATCCATACTTGATGTCTCAAAGCAAAACATTAGCAGTGTTGATTTTTCAAAAATTCAAAAAATATTAGAGGAGCAAAATATCCAAGGGATTAATGATCCCCGTCTTAATATTGAATTTATTCAGAAGCTTATAAACGAACATTTAAACTAATTTTTAACATAAAAAATCATAACCTGAGCTGGTCGCAGACTATAATCTAAAACAGTTGGGATAGAATCCATTGCATACTCAATGGAAAGATCCTGTATGATTGATAAATCACTTGCCAGTATCTCTGATAATTTTATATTTATGTGCCGATGCACTCCTAAACTTTTATTAATGATGATTAACACTTTTTCTTTACAATCTCTCGACGTTTTTATCATAGCAAACACGTTTTCATTGTTTAAATTAACAAGTGTTATGTCATTGTCTTCATTAAATACCTGATACCGATATTTCAATTGATTTGCTTTTGCTATAAACGAAGAAAGATCAATGTTGATATCTTCCCAGTTGTCAGGACTAGTATTTACCACATCCGGTTTTCGCCTGAACCCATATTCAAACCCAATCGGCATCATCACTGAAGTCGAATAAATAACTGAAAATAAATAACGCATTTTTATTGCTGCTTCGTTGTTGTCTAATTCTTTAGCTAAGCGAAGTGTGTCATGAGATTCAGCAAAAGCGATTGAAGGGGCAAGCGGTGCATTTTCACGATACTGTGATAAACACCATTCTTCCCTAAAATCCCACCACTTAGAGCTATTAAACGTAAAATCAAATCCCGCTTCTGCTAGAGCAACAACAAGCTCGATCTCACATCCAAGGGTTTCAGCGAAAAACATAATCTTTTTACTTTTTTTCTTACAATGCGATATCAGCTTAGTCCATAATTCAGGTAACACTTGATACGCTGCATCACATCTGAACCCATCCACACCCAAGGACAAATAATAATCCAGTAAGTCTTTCCAATACTGCCATAGATTGTCACGATCAACGGAATTTTTATTATCTATTTCACCCAAATCACCCCATGTGGCAACCAGTTTATCCCCTTCCCAAACCTCTGGACGCTTAATTCCACCTCGAGGACCTCTTAAGTACCAGTCAGGATGACTTTCCGTCAGTACAGAGTCTATTGCCGTATGATTAATCACGAAATCAAACATTACGTTTAATCCCATAGAATGAGCCTCTTTAATCATATCTTTTAGCTGATCATCTTCGCTTTTTGATGAGTCATCCAAAAAAAGCGGATTCACTTTGTAGTAATCTTTGACTGAATATAAACTACCTGAAAAACCGGGATAACTTAAAGGATTGATATAAATCCAAGTAAATCCCATGTCTTTAGCACGTTGCATATGACTTCCCCAGATAGACATCTTGCCCAAAAGTCTAGGGAATATATTATAAATCACAAACGGATTTTTTTTACTTATTTTTCCACCCATAAGCCGTATCATAAATCAAAATGACAAATTTTTACACCTCTAATTCATCGATTTACTTTTAAAAATATCTTTTTTCATTATAATAAATTGTAAGAGTATAATGGACTTAGACTATACATGAACCCTCATTCACGTGTAGATTAATTAACATTATATTAATTAATAATAAAAAAGGAGAAAATGAATGAAAGTAAAAAAAATATTAATGTTTTCCGTTGTTGCTTTACTTGCTATGGCATCAATGAGTTTTTGCGAGGACCCTTTTATGCCGATGAAAATCAGTTACTCCGCAATGCTCAATAAGTGGATAATGAATCTTGGATGGATTCTTGTCGCATCCCTTGGATTTGGTTTAGGCACAGGTATCGCTATTAAAATTTTTGATTTAATTTCAACTGACATTAACGAATGGGAAGAAGTAAAAAAAGGGAACATGGGCGTAGTTGCTATACTTGTCAGCATCATTGTAATGGTTGGAATTATCGTTGTGGTGAGTATTATATAATGAAGAGACAAATAATAATAATCCTAACCCTATGTTTTGCTTTAAATTTATCTTTCGGATTATCTGCTGGATGGAAGCAAAAAGGCGGCATTTATTACTATGTTTTATACGATATGACGAAAGGTTCTAACGAAGTTGTTCCCTTTGAATTTCAAAATAATTTGAGAAATTTTTCTGCGATTACAGTTGGAAAAGGTACCGGAAATTTTGATATCGATGTGGCATTATATGATTCTAAAGATAATTTAAAAACATCCGATACATCACCACAAGATATTGCTGCAGTCGCTTATACCTTTAACCCCGAAGACAAAGAAATTAAAATTAAAGTCAGCTGTTCTTCCGGTAATGGTATTGCAGTTATTTATGCTGGAAATACTGCCGATCTTCTTAAAGTTCTAACGATAAATTATTTAAAACAATAAAATTGAGAAATAAAAAACCGTCTAAATCAGACGGTTTTTTATTTGTTAGGAAATAATTAAATAAATACCTACTATCAAACAATAAAAACCGAAATAATTTAATTTACCTTTTTGAAGTATACCTAAAAAAAATCGAATCGCAAAAAGACCAGATAGAAAACTAGCAAGCATACCAAACAATATCTCTTGAGATAAATAAAACCCTGGCTCGAAATCTAGAAGAAACGCACAAAGGATTGCTGGTATAGATAGAATAAATGAAAATTCAGCCGCTTTTCTAGGAGATATCCCCGAAAACAATGCAGCAGTAATAGTACTTCCTGAACGCGACACCCCTGGGATAACTGCAATTCCTTGAAAAATACCGATAATAATACTACGAAACCATGTAATCCCTTTATCATCTGATTTAGATTTCTTCATTTTAATATTGGCTGAAAACAACAATAAGCTTGTAAAAACAAGAGAACTTCCAATAAATAGAAGACTACCTTTAAATTGGACGATCCAGTCTTTAAGACTTATTCCGATTATACCTGTAAAAAACATAGCGATGACAATATAAAAAACAAATTGTCGATCTTCCTGATAAGACTCATCACGAAAATGGATAATTGACATAAACAACTGAATAATACGCTTTCTAAAATAGACAATTACCGCAAGTAACGATCCTATGTGCAATGCTATTTCCAATGAGAAATTCGCAGAGACAATGCCAAACATCTTTTCAAAAATTAACAAATGACCGGAACTGCTAACAGGCAAGAACTCAGTAAGCCCTTGAACAATTCCTAAAATAACAATTTTTATCACAACTAGCTCAGCTTCTTAAAAGCATTAAGTATCGGACTGGCAATAAAAATAGATGAATATGTTCCACTAATAATTCCAATGAGTAAGACTAGAGCAAAATCGCTGAGCGATGCCCCTCCAAAAATATATATGGCTAAAAGCACTACCACGGTTGTTGCTGATGTATTAATAGAACGCACAATCGTTTGATTAATACTTAGATCAACAATATCTGAAAAATTCCCTTTCACATTTGCAACATTTTCACGAATTCTATCAAATATGACAATCGTATCATTGATAGAATAACCAAGAATCGTTAGTAATGCAGCAATAAATGCAGTATTAACCTCTAAGCCCAATACAGCAGTCAACCCCAATGTAATCAACGCATCATGAAGTAACGCAATGATTGCCGCTAACGCAGCATAGAACTCAAATCTAAATGTAATATATATAAGTAATATAACAATCGCTACAATAATAATCCAAATTGACTGCTGTTTTAATTCATACCCAATAGTCGGACCAATAAAATCCGTTTCAAGAACCTTAAAACTACCAATTTCTTTCTTTAAATCATCTAATGGACGATTCAGTGATTGTTGACTTACTAAATATGTTTTAATAGCAAATAAGTGCTTTTCAACTGTTGTTTGCTGAATGTGTAAAATTCCATGCTTACCAAGAGTTTCTCTTATTTTAGTATTTATCTCTGAACGCAACGCTGAAGATAATTTGCCGGTTTCCTTAAACTGCGTTTCGACTGACTCAATGCTTAACAATAAACTGGTTCCACCAGTAAAATCGATTCCAAGATCAAATGCAACGCCTTTTTTACTAATATTATTAATCATAGCAAAACATCCGATAGCAATAATAAGACCTGAAATGAGAAACCATATAAATTGTGTTTTTATAATAGATAATTGTTTCATTTTAATTACTCCCTTGTTCATAGGTCAGAAATTTATTCTCGCGAATTGCTCTTATTTTTAGCGTTGAAAACAAGAAAAATCGGGTTAACACCAACGCAGTAAACATACTGACCACAATACCAGTTGATAGTGTAACGGCAAACCCTTTTATGCTACCAGTTCCCAGCCAGAATAATACAAAAGCGGTAATGAGCGTTGTGATATTTGAATCCATAATAGTAATCATCGCTCGCTTAAAACCCATTTCAAGTGCATTCATAACTGTCTTACCAGTGCTTCTCTCTTCTTTAAATCGTTCAAAAATTAGTACATTGGCATCGACTGCTATACCGATAGACAAAACGATACCGGCAATACCAGGCAAGGTTAGAACCACATGCAATATGCTAAAAGCAGCAAGGTCTAAGAGGATATAAATTAAAAGGGATACAATTGCAACAAAACCCAAATAACGATAAAACAGAATCATAAAAATTGAAACAAATATATAGCCGATAATTCCTGCTTTAATACTTTTATTGATAGAATCTTTTCCTAGCGTCGGTCCAACTTCTTTTTGTTCGACAATACTTATTGGAACCGGCAATGAACCGGCCTTAAGCTTCACCACAAGGTCTTGAACTTCTTCTAATGAAAAACTGCCTGATATTTGAGCCTTACCTCCTGGAATTGGTCCATTTATATTCGGCGCAGAAATAATGGTTCCATCCAGTAATATTGCTAACGGCTTACCTACGTTACGGCGTGTAACATCTGCAAATTTTTTTGCCCCTTCCGGTGTGAACTCAATATTTACAAGAGGCTTACCGTATTCATCAACCCCGGGGCCTGCCCATTTCAATTCATTTCCGCTCATAACCGTTTTCTTAAGGATGATCGGAATTTCTCTAACAATATTGCCCATGTTATCTTTAATAATATGCATCTCTAGTCTGGAACCTTCACCACCTAATACTTTGAGATCCTCGGTTGATATCGTTCCGGCTACCCCAGGCAACCATTCTGCCTCAACGAATTCCATCAAGGCAGTTTCCCCAATAAGCTTTATTGCTCTCTGAGGGTCTGTAATCCCTGGCAATTCAACAACAACCTGACGTGTTCCTTTTCGAGCAATTATTGGTTCGCTAACGCCTAAACCATCCACTCTGTTTCGAACAACTGCTATGACTCCAAGCATTGCGTTATCGTCAACTTTTACACTTGTTGTATCTTGAGCTTCAAGAACAAGCCTCATTCCACCCTGTAAATCTAGCCCTAAGTTCAACGGGATTTTAACAACTACATATGTAACAGCTAATAATAAAATCAAGAATAGAAAAAAACGTATCTTATCGGTCATATAAAATTTCTCCTTTTAATTATTTTTATTCATCTAATATATCCTGTCGTTTTCTTTTTACAAGATTAATTAAAAAACGAATATTGTGAATAGAGAGCAAACTCATCGCTTGCATTTCTTTATTTCGATATAAATTACGAATATATTCTTTAGAATAATTTCGACAAGCATAACAATCACATGAATTATCCAATGGACTAATATCATATTCATTTATCTTTGTTTTAATGCTATAACTGCCCTCTTTTGAGAGAACAGACCCATGGCGTGCCAAGCGTGTCGGCAAGACACAATCGAACATATCAATGCCAGAATCAATTGCGACATCTAAATCTTCCGGAGCACCAACTCCCATTAAGTATCGGGGTTTCTCCTCTGGAATATATTGAACTGTTTGAGGTATTAGATCGTAAAGTTGATTCCTTTCTTCTCCAACACTTAATCCGCCAATCGCATATCCAAAAAAATCTAATTCAAGCAACTGTTCCGCAGACTCTTTCCTTAATTCAGGGAACATTCCGCCTTGTATTATACCAAACAAAACTTGCCTATGTCGACTTGGATTATCCCTTAAATAATTACGACATCTCTTTGCCCATCGGCTTGTAAGTTGAAGTGACTCTCTTGTTTTTTCCTTACTAACTCCGATTGGTAAACATTCATCCAGCGGCATAATAATATCAGCCCCTATTATTTGCTGTATTTCTATCACTTTTTCAGGTGTCAGCCTAAAACTTGCGCCATCTAGATGGGACTGAAACGTTACTCCATCCTCATCAATCTTATTTAGATTCCCTAAACTAAATATTTGGAATCCTCCGCTATCAGTAAGCAACGGTTTATGCCAATTCATAAACTGATGCAAACCTCCAGATTGCTTCATCAGCTCCATACCCGGCCTTAAAAAAAGATGATAGGTATTGGCCAAGATTATTTCGACTCCCTCACTTAGAAGCATCTCTGGCATTAATGTCTTAACAGAACCAAGAGTTCCAACTGGCATAAAAATGGGGGTGCGAATATCTCCATGCGGAGTATGTAAAACACCTGCTCGTCCATTATGTTTTTTACTTTTCTTAAGTACCGTAAATTTAAAATCGTTTATCATATAAAATTCCTATATTAGAGATAAGACTCTATTATTACATATCTTATGTTTTCTTGAAATTATTTACACACATTAACGATAATTTATATAAGGGGAAACATATGAATAATAAAATATGCTCGCTAAATCAAACACCTTATTATGAGGATATTAAACAACTAAGAAATATATTTTTAGAACAACAAAAAAAAAGTAGCCCCCCTTACCAATCCTATTTCAATTTTTTTGAAAAGCTGAAAGACAAATTTGGGATTTCCTACTTTATTACAAGCGGGGTTATCCACTTTAGCTCACTCAGCGTGGGAACCTATACTTTTTTGCTTAGAGATAAAGAACATCGCACACCGCTTTTGGAGACGTTTGGGCCGATAGTAAATCATACAACATCGATATTTGATTCAATGATCTTTAGCTATAGTTTACTCTTAACTTATAAATTTTCTGAGCATTTCGGATACTATAATTCTTCTTTTGATAAAAAAGTTCATGTTGATGATGCAGCGGCACTTGGAATAGCAGCAGTCTTTGCTGCTGAACTAACACCTATTTTTAATAATTCGGGATTTAGTATTGGGGACATTAGTCTTGGATTATACGCAGCACTAACATTTATATTATTTCATAAATCCTATTAATGCGTATTACGTAATCCCAATATTGAGCATTTCGATCATTTTCAGAAGCAACTTCTTATGCTTAATTTTATCAGAATCGGCTTTAATTTCCTGATAAAAACTAAATGCTATGTTTTCAGCAACTGTTTTATTAATCTTAATATCTAGTTTATCCAGTATCGATAGAAATTTAATAATATTTTCAACATCATCTTTCATAAACGGATCTTTTATTTTTTCCATCAGATACACCAACATTTTCTCGAGATATTTTTTAGCTCGATCTTTATTAATAACAAGCATCAACTTCCTGCTCATATCAATAACTTCTTTCACCTCAGAAACATCCTCGTCTTTATTGATGTCCATCTTCTGTATCGATTCATAATACTTAGCACTAAATACCATCTCCAAAATCGATTTAATCTCTGGAGGCAAATATCCACCCATTGTAATGGTTGACTTAATTAATCCCTCAAAGGTTTTAAAAATATTATCCAAGGAATGAATTAAATTACTATATTTCTTTTCCCACAAGAAATCCATAATGGTAGCGCTTTCTTCAAAATTTAGATCTTTCATGGTTTTTTGGATAGGAAAAGTTTCAGTTAACATCTCCAGTTTTTTTACGCTATCTTTTTGCAATTTAAATTTTTCATAAAAAACCGTTAAGTTAACCTCTCCATTCTCAGTAATCACAGTTCTTAAGTCATCCTGCTCAGCAATAATGACTGCAGATAAATCTTTCGTATCCAGCGTCAGTTGATGTTTTGTTTGAATATTTACAAATATATACCTTACATTATCTGCACTGTGCTTAATGATCTGACCTGGAGTAATTTGATACAAATAAATCATTCGAGATTTGAGTTCGTGAAATAACTCGCCTTCAACCATAAACTGGTTTACCGCTTTGTAAACATCCAATTCATAAGGTTTTATCCATTTATTGTAAATGACATCACCATTATATTCGGGGCCGACATTACTATGGGCTTCCTGCATGTATGTTTGGAACATACTCTCCATGTCCTCGTCAGTAAATGATGTAGCATATTTAATGGCAATATTGGCGTATTTGATTATCTGCACAGTTTCAATACCAGAAATATCGGCAAAAAACCAACCGCAACTCGTAAACATTAATTGGCTGAATCGCTGTATTTCTAATAATTTATACAATTTATTCTCGTCTGGATTAATATTTTTTTTCATATGCTTCTTAAAAAACTGATCTGCAGTGATGTCCCCACTTATGAGTAAATAATAGTCATTTCGAGCCTTTTCCGGATCCTTAAAATACTCGGTTGCCTCCCTATTATATATTTCCCATAATTTATCTCTTAACGCATCCAGTCCTTGCCTTAAAGGAGCTCTCCAACGCTGATTCCAATTTGCCTGAGCACCGGTAGAGCATCCACAATCTTCTTTCCATCGGCCAACACCATGAGAACAACTCCACGCAGTTCCTTCGTTATTTACACCATCTTTAAGAACAACTTCCGACACAGGAGGATACATTTCTAAAAACTGAGCATAATTTAAAATTTTAAACCCGTGTTGAGGAGCAAGATATTTAAAAAAATAGGCCAAACACATGTCTCCAAAAGGCTCATGGTGGCCATAACTTTCGCCATCTGTTGAAACATGAATCAACATAGGCCGTCCTTCATTTGGCCCAGCAGCATGAGCGAGCCTTTCCATTAATGAATTTGCATCTCGCAATAGATGTTCAAAACTAATAGCTGTTGATATTGGTGCATCATAAAAGAATACGTCTAAATACTCTGTTCGATCATCATTTGTGTAAATTCGATAAGGTTGAGTGGGATCGATGGACCCGCTCGAAACATCCATCCAAACATTTGAGAATAAGTTTCGAACCTTCTCTGCCTGAAACGGGGACAGGATGGTATATTTAATACCATTTTCAACTAATGCCTTTACTGTATCTAAGTTAATCGCCGTTTCAGCTAGCCACATTCCTTCGGGGTCTCTGCCAAAATGGCGTTTAAAATCATCAATACCCCAACGGATTTGAGTCACTTTATCCCTCTGTGAGGCCAAGGGCATAATGATATGATTATATACTTGGGCAATAGCATTTCCATGACCGTTATTTCGTTTGCAACTTGCCTTATCTGCTTCTATTATTTTGAAATACGTCTCTTGATCATAACGTTCAAGCCACTGAATAAGAGTTGGCCCGATATTGAAACTTAGGTACTCATAATTATTAACAATATCCATAATCTTCCCATCACTATTCAGTACTCTTGAACAGGTGTTGGGTCGATAACACTCATCTGTTATTCGCTCATTCCAATCATGATAAGGATAGGCACTTTGCTGAACTTCAATTTTTTCTAGATAGGGATTTTCTCTCGGTGGCTGATAAAAATGGCCATGGATCGTCAGGTATTTCAACATTAAATACCCACCCGAATAATGCTACTCACTTCCTTAACACAACCCAGTTCGCTAATTTTTTTAGCTGCCAAATTCTTGCTTCTTTCAGACACTTTATGAGTAATGATAACTAACTCGGCATCTTCATTTAATCCTTTTTGGATGGCAGTTTTAATACTAATATTTTGATTTGCAAAAATTTTACTAATTCCTGCTAGAACACCCGGTTGATCGATAACTCGAATTCGAAAATAATACTCAGACATAATCGTATCATGCGAGGCAATTTTAATTTTTTTTAAGTTATCCATTGTATACGGAGTTCCTTTTGAAATATCGATAATATCTGCCCAGATCGATGATGCAGTGGGAACACTTCCAGCACCCCTACCATAAAACATTAAATCTCCGACTGCATCTCCCATCACATACACAGCATTATATACACCGTTCACCGATGCTAATGGATGCTCTTTGTTCAGAAGAACAGGATGCACACGAAGAACAAGCTTATCATCCTTATAATTTGCAATCGCCAATAGTTTGATCACCTTACCAAATTCCTGACTGTATTTAATATCTCGATCAGCAATTTTTGTAATTCCTTCGACTAGGATATCTTTATAATTCACATCCGCCTGATAGGCAATTGATGCAAGTATTGCAAGTTTATACTGACTATCAAATCCTTCGACATCAGAACTCGGATCAGCCTCTGCATAACCCAATTCTTGCGCTTCTTTCAATACATTTTCATAGGAAACATCTTCCTGATGCATTTTCGTTAAAATATAGTTTGTCGTCCCATTAACTATGCCATAAATCCCAGTAATATTATTGGGAACAAGAGTTGTTTTTAAAGGACCAATAATGGGTATAGCTCCACATACTGCTGCTTCGTAAAAAATACTAACGCCATTTTTACTTGCACATTTTAATAATTCTTTGCCATGCTTTGCCATTACCAATTTATTGGCGGTAACAACATGCTTTTGATGGTTCAACGCTTCTAGAATTATTGTTTTAGCAGGTTCTTCTCCACCGATCAATTCCACAACGATATCAATATCGTTATCCGTTATAATGTCCTTCCAGTTTGTTGTTTTATTAAACTCGCGAATATCATGTAAACAATGGTCAAAATTTATATCACAAATCGTTTTTATTTTAACGTCTTGCTTTAAATGATTACTTATTTTTTTCAGATTTTTCTGATAAATTTCAATCACACCAGAACCAATCGTTCCTGTCCCAATTAATCCAATCGTTACCATAGTTGTACTCCTTATTTATTAAAAAAGAACTTTTCTACCTTTCCCCTCTGAATCAGGAGCAGATACGATACCTGCTTCCTCCATTTGATCCATTATTCTGGCAGCTCTATTATATCCAATTCTTAGCTTTCTTTGAATATAAGAAATAGAAGCTACTTTGTTTTGAATAATCAATTCTTTTGCCTCTTCAAAAAAATCATCGACATCTTCTGCAGATCCATCATCAGATGATTTTTTATTTAATTCTTTAAGGTCTTCTGCTTTTAAGTTCACAACCTCCTGAAGATACTCAGGTTTACCTTGTGATTTAACAAAATTAACTATATCGTGAACCTCTTTATCCGAAATATATGCACCCTGAATTCGGACGGAGCGCATAGACCCCACAGGCTTATAAAGCATATCGCCTTTTCCAAGAAGTTTCTCAGCACCCATTCCATCGAGTATGGTTCGGCTGTCAATTTGAGACGAAACAGCAAAGGAAATTCGTGATGGCACATTGGCTTTGATTAATCCAGTAATAACATCCACAGACGGCCGCTGTGTCGCTATCACAAGATGAAGACCCACTGCTCTTGCCATTTGTGCAATTCTGGCAATACTTGTCTCAACTTCCGCGGCTGCGGCTAACATCAAATCAGCTAATTCGTCTATTACAACAACAATATACGGATGTTTCCGAGGGACAAAAAACTCATTCTGTTCCTCTTCTGGAAGTGAATCACGTTCAGCGCGTATTTCATCTATTTTTTTATTATATCCATCAATATTTCTAACTCCTAATGCCGACATTTCCTCATAGCGACGTTCCATTTCTCTGACGCACCATCTTAAAGTCACAGCTGCTTTCTTGGCATCTGTGACAACCGGTGCGATTAGGTGGGGGATGTCATCATAGACATTTAACTCTACTTTCTTAGGGTCAATCATAATCATCCTAACAGTACTAGGAGTATTTCGAAGTAACAAACTGATTAAGATGGAGTTTACACATACTGATTTACCAGATCCGGTAGCACCCGCGATTAACATGTGCGGCATTTTGGTAATATCAGCATAAACCGATTTCCCTTCTAAATCCTTCCCCAAAGCAATTAATAATGGAGATGATGAAAACAGGAAATGTTCATCTTGGGCTAAAGGCAACATCGATATCGTTTGCCCCACCTGATTTGGAATTTCTATCCCGACGACTGACTTGCCGGGAACAGGAGCTTCTATTCGCACTCCTTTTGCTGCCAAGTTTAATGCAATATCATCAGCAAGATTTACTATTTTACTAACTTTCACTCCGAAACCAGGTTGGAGTTCATATCGAGTAACCGTCGGTCCCTGACTAGTGGAAACAACACGTGCGTTCACCTTAAAACTTTCTAACGTTTCCTCTAACTTTTGGATCGTTATCTTCATGTCATTTTCCATTTTTTTTATATAATCTTTAGGAACTTTGATTTCGGTGAGCAGTTTTAAATCTGGCAAGATAAAGTCATCGTTAGACGATTCAACCCGTTCAATTCGGTGTAAATCAAGCTCACTTAACTGTTCAGAATCCTTATCCTCTTTTTTCACTTCCGTTTTTAGTGGCTTTAATGGTTCTTGAATAACAGGGTAAATGGGTGCTTGTATTTCTTTTTTTACCAAATCCTGCCGTGCTACTTTAATCGGTTTTTCTTTTAATGCCTTTGCTTTAACTTTTTTTTGTTTATTCATTTGCTGGATGGAGTTAAATGCAAAATCAACGCCCTGATGAACTGAATTAATAAATAAAGTAAAAATTTCTAATAATGTTAAATTAAAAATCATCAATAAAGAAATGAGCACTGACGAGATTAGAATAATCTTGAGTCCGTGAAAACCGAAAAAACTTTTAAAAACAAATGTTAAGCAATACCCAATGACTCCACCTACATGACTACCAATCGGGCTAATTTTAAAATCTGGAGTAACCATTCCAAGCTGAAGTTCAAGCATCATTAAATATACAACAAATCCATATATAATCCCCGGCACACGCGTCTTCTCCCGAGTAATCGTTGACCCGAAAAGGATAATGAGTCCGGTTACTGCAAAAAAATGTGGAAGGACATATTTCCCTTGCCCAATAACCGCATCAAGCAAGTGGCCAAAGACAAATTGGCCTATTATACCGGTAGAAAGAACATATTTATTACCTAAATAAAGAAAGAACGCAACCGCAAGTATAATGATTCCGATTACTTCTTTTTTAAATTGTAATTTCTTGAGTTCTTCAAAATAATAGTCAGTATTCTTTTTTTTCGCCGCCATTTACACCTATCCCCTGTTACCACAACTATTGTAACATAAATATTTGCGCAAATGAAATAAAGCTTGTTCCATTTGATTCGTCTGCTTAACCGATCTATTCCAGGCAAACTCATCTTCTGAAATGAATTCACTGGTTTAATTATTTAATCTTCAGGCTAAACAACACCAAAGCTATACTAATAGTTTGAACTTGCTATAATTTTCTTAAACCGCTTTTTGGGTATAAAAGTTTTATGGTTTGATTTGCTTGATATTGAACTTGAAAATGAGTTGCAAATTTTGAATCCCCAGACTTAAAAATCTGGGGATTCCTTATATCGAACTCAGGTTATATTAATCAGGAAGGGGTGCTGTTCTCTTTTGCTCCATAATTGCCTCGAAATCATCAATTGAAAGACTTTCATTATCTCCAAATATGTCGCTTAAAAGTTGAGCATTTTGCTCATCGGTAATATCATCAGGCTTAGCTGCTGTAAACTCTTCTTGAGTGATTGAACCATCTCCATCTGTGTCTAAACAGATAGGGTTCCGTTCCATCATTGCGGTATTGAAATCGTCAATTGAAAGACTTTCATTATCTCCAAATATTTCGTTTAAAAGTTGAGCATTTTGCTCATCGCTAACATATTCAGGCTTAGCTACTGTAAACTCTTCTTGAGAGATTAAACCATCTCCATCAGTGTCTAAGCTAATGCCTGTTGATGAACTTTGACCTAATCCTTCTATTGCCATAATTTCCCCCCTTTTGTATTTTTTTACTGCAGAGAAAATCGACCATATAGTTTTCTCTATATCTACAATATATAACGGTTGTTTTTATAAAATACTTGTACCTAAATTTTCCGTTCTGTCCCCAAATGTTGACACTACTGTCCGGTCTTTTTTAAAATCTAACTAATGGTTCCAAAACTTTAGGATATGTCCAAAATTTCGATTCTTTAAGAATGAATACTTTATGATATAATATTTTTAAATGTTAAAAATCAACTCGGCAAGCAAATTTGACCATAAAGTTAACCAAATACGAAAATCGATCACAAATCCTTTAGATCTAAGGCAACTACTGCTGTATTTAATCACAAGCATATCTAAGGAACTTCAGCTCGACAACATATCCTTTTTACTTACAGATACTGATGCTGAAGAATATCAACTCAAGGAATCAATAAAACTCAACAAAAGTTTTTTAACAATTAAAAACGATAGCGCCCTTGTAAATTATTTTTTAAGTAAACGTGACCTGCTTTTTTTATCGAAGATTAAAATTTTATTATTTAAACTAGATAAGAATACTGGAAAAAAGAAAGCAAATATCGATTTACTCAAAAAGCTGGCTGCCGATATGGAACATCTTCAATCCGAAATAGCCGTTCCATTCTTATATGACAATGAACTTATTGGAATTTTATGTATTGGAACAAAGGCAAACAACCGTAAATTCACTAAATCGGACATTTCCTTTATTACCAGTATATCCAATGAATTTTCAATCAATGTATACAGCGCATTAGCACACAATAACCTAAAAATTAAAGAAAAAGAAATGTCCTCCCTATATGAGGTGGGAAAAGTAATCAGTTCCTTGTTTGATTTTAAAAAGACCTTCGATATTATTATCCGAAACGCATCTATTTTATTAAAATCACCCAAAATTTTATTATTTCTTTATGATGATTACGAGGCAAAATTCCTGATTAAAAAATCACTTGGTTTTTCAGATTTTCAACTAGGAAAAATAGAAGAAAGCATGCGTTTTAAGGAATGCACCCAAATACTTTGTGACACAACAGAAGGGATTTTGATTAAAACAAAAACCGATAATGGTTACTATGACGAAAATGTGCTTCAAGATTTAGGAGTAGAATCTGTCCTATCTATTCCATGGTTTGATGAAGATCTTAAAATTGTAGGCGAACTAAGAGCTATGCGACCTGCCTCTCAAAATGCATTTACCAATAGAGATCTTGAAATCGCAACTAATCTTGCCAATAACATTACTGTCGCCTTAAATAATTCGAAACGCTACCAAAAATCAGAGGAACATTTGCTGGAGTTATCTACTGTTTATAATATAACTCGTTCCCTTACTTCAGAGTTTGAGTTAGAAAAAATTCAGGAAAAAGTATGCTCCATTTTCACAGATGTCCTCAATTTCCAAAGATCAATATTGTATTTATACACCAGCGATAATCGATTAATTCCTCATAACGCAAGCGGATGGGATAAAGAGATTTACCAAGGTCTAGCCTTAGATATTTCGTCAACAATTGAAGGAAAATCATTGATTGAAGGCCGGATTTTCCAAGTGGATAAAAAAGATCTTGAAAACTATGATCTTACCGCGGTAAATAAACTCGACTTAAAAGAGTTTGTCGTTTTACCTCTGTTAATTATCAACAAAAAACCAATAGGTGTTCTCGTAATTGATACGCACTCAACCGCCCAATCAGGATCGAAATTAAATCTTCGTTTACTAACGGCTATTGCAAATCAATCGGCAATTATTATTGAAAACGCGACTCTCTATAACAAAAGTGAAGAAATAAACCAACAACTCCAAAAAGATCAGGCAAGAACTGCTAAAGAGCTTCAGATTGCCAGATATATCCAACAAGGACTACTTTCTGCAAAGTTACCAGAAACAAAAGCCCTGCATATTAATGCCAGCAATATCCCATGTCAGGCAGTTGGTGGAGACTTTTTCAATTTTATTCCCTATGATGAAAAAAACTTGGGAGTAGTCATTGGGGATGTTTCGGGAAAAGGAATACCTGCCGCACTTTTAATGACAATGACAAATAGCATCTTTTCAGAATTCGGCAAGCGTTACTCATCTCCAGAAGAAATTTTAAAACACACGAATAAATCGCTTCAAAGTTATTTAAGCCGCTCACCCATCTTTTATGTAACAGCGTTCTATTGCATTATCAATTTTGAAAAAAATATACTCAGATTCTGTAAAGCCGGCCACAATCCCCCCATATTTTACCGAGCGAAAACCGACGAAATCATTTTCTTAGATAGTGAAGGCACGTACTTGGGTACATTTGATGATGGCGGGTTTATCGACAAAAACATTCTGTTTGATACTGGGGATAAATTAGTCTTATATACCGATGGACTAACCGAAGTTCGAAACAAGGATAAAAAATTATTCTCTAAAGAACGATTAGCGGAGTTAGTCAGAGAACATCACAACCTACCCGCCGAAAGCCTTAATAAATTATTAATAGAAAACGTAGAGAATTATGGCGGGGCAAATGGAAATAAAGAATTTGCAGATGATATTACTC
>Ga0154585_1060_pt2 | contig 16988 bp, 12 predicted proteins | sample RifGroF2_FD_116014 | JGI IMG/M metagenome (GOLD analysis project Ga0154585, IMG submission 116014) | Candidatus Margulisbacteria bacterium GWF2_35_9 | reverse complement strand
ATCGAGCTAAAAACGAGTTCGTCCGTCCGGGAACACTGTTTTTTCAACCGGCGGATACGTCACTCTACCGGTAGGGATTGCGTCTATATTTGCAAGAATCCCTCTTGTTTTATTAGAACAAAACAGTGTTCCCGGACGGACGAACTCGTTTTTAGCTCGATTCGCTCAGCTTATTTTTACTGGATATCCAAACATGGAAAAGTACTTTGGCAAAAAAAGCATTATTTATAGCGGTAACCCAGTTAAGACGATAACTATTTCAAACAAACCTAAGATAAAGAGGAATATTCTTTTGATCACTGGTGGAAGCCAAGGTTCAAAAAAACTAAACTTGGATATACTCACTCTTTTACCGCTTCTAAAAGAATTAAAACTGGAAATTGTATGGTCAACTGGGAAACATAATTATGAATCAATTTACCAATCACTTAAACCCCATGTTCATAAAAATAATATTATTATATACGAAGGACTTAATATCCGATTAGAACCCTATATTGATGATTTAAGTAATTTGCTTCCGGAAGTTAAAATTGCCATCAGCAGAGCTGGAGCCATGAGTATTTCGGAGTTAATAGCCAATGAGATTCCAACAATTTATATCCCTTACCCATATGCAACCCACAACCATCAGTATGAGAATGCAAAATTTATTACTGATAATCAGGCAGGACTCCTATTGAATGAAACGGAAGTTCAGCCTACAATTATGCATATGATGATTAATACCTTAATATCTGGATATCAGAACTATTGTAATAATATCAAAAAACTAAACACCAATTCAGCTATTGACCAAATTGTTACCGAGCTATCAAATAGAGGATACTTATAAATTGTTAAGAAAAGATAAAAGAATTCATTTCATTGGCATCGGTGGTAGCGGGATGAATCCCATTGCCAAAATTCTTTTGGATATGAAATATGTTGTATCTGGCAGTGATATTAAAGAAAACGTTTATACCCTGAGATTAAAAGACCTTGGCGCTACCATTTATTACGGCCACAATGAAAGCAACATCCGACTGGCTGATCTGGTGGTTATTTCATCCGCAATTAAGAAAGACAATGTCGAATATCAGGCAGCCATGGAGAAACATATTCCAATAATTAAAAGAGCTGAATTATTAGCCATGATTATGGAAGAGTACAAGAAAAAAATAGCCATATCCGGTACTCATGGAAAAACAACCGTCACAAGTTTTATATCCCACTATTTGAGTAGTATCGGAGAAGAACCCACATATGTTATTGGATCACCTATAAAAAATGTAAATTTAGCATCTCAATATGGAAAAAAAGACTTTTTCGTTGCAGAGGCAGATGAAAGCGATCGATCCTTTTTATTTTTAAAGCCAAATATATTGGTCATTACAAATATTGAAGAAGAACACCTTGACCAGTTTGAGAATCTTGAAGACATTCTTGATACCTTTTCAAAATTTATAGAACGCGTCCCGGAAGAAGACAGTGTTTTAATCGTAAACGGCGATAATGATAATATTAAACGATTAAATTACCACGGTCGGAAGGTGATCACATACGGCTTAGAAAATGACAATACCGTACAGGCTACTAATATTCAATATGACAAACATAAAATCAGCTATGACGTTACCATAAACAAAAAAAAAGTTGCAGAACAAATTTCATTAAATATACCGGGGATTTATAACGTCGAAAACTCTCTCGTCGTCTTTGCTGTTGCTCACTATTTTAAGCTTTCTCTTTCTCAGGTATCAAAGTCATTTCTAAACTTTGACGGGGCAATGAGACGTTTCCATAAAATTGGAGAGGCCGATGGAATTGTTGTATATGATGATTACGCTCATCATCCAACTGAAATTAAGTGTACACTTGCTGCTGCAAAGTCCTATGGGAAGAGAGTAATCGCAATATTTCAACCCCATCGTTACTCGCGATTCAGCGCCTTTTATCACCGATTTGAAGAAGCGCTTTCTGAAGCGGATTTTATTATAATCACCGATGTATATGCTGCCGGTGAAGATAACGTATCTGGATTAACTTCCGCTTCTTTATCCAAATTATTTCCTGCAAATAAAGTTCGATACGTTCAAAAGGTAAGTGATATTAGTCAAATTGCAGTTGGATTGATACAGAAAAATGATTTAGTAATCACTCTTGGAGCAGGTGATATTACACATGTATCAAAGGAAATTTACCAACATTTAAAAAGCATTTTTGAAGATGAGAATAAAAACAGTTAAAGCTCAAAGACTCAGCAATTTCAATTCAATAGGAAGAGACTATGACGTCATCTACCTGAAAAACTCGAGTGAACTACACGACATTGCAAATAATTTTATTATACTTGGAAATGGAACAAACTCACTATTTGTTAGTGAACAATCAAATCCCTTTGTATCTTTGAAGGAAATGACGGCAGTTAAATTTTTAAATTCTTATACCATAGAAGCAGAAGCCGGAATTCTACTGCCAAACCTAATTACACAGCTAAAGAAAAAATCATTAGGTGGGCTAGAGTTTACTTACCCCGTACCTGCTACATTAGGAGCAGCGGTATATCAAAACTTTGGTGCCTTTGGAAAAGAAATCGGTTTTATGGTTAAAAAAGTAACTGTTTTTGATAAAACCGAACAACGCTTTTATTCCATTGATACTCACAACACAGCAGAATATTTTTTCTACCGCGATAGTTACTTTAAACAACATCAGTTAGTTATTACAAACATAACCATGGAATTACCCACCTTATCTGAACATGAAGTTAACGACCAATTAAATGCTATTTCAAACAAACGACAATCAATCTATCCATTAAAAAAAACCCTTGGTAGTATTTTCTTAAATACTCCTGAATGCAGTGCCGGAAAACTACTAGACGAAGCAGGATTAAAAGGCAAAGTCCATAACGGTGCGTATGTATCTGAGCAACATGCAAATATTATTATTAATAAATCTGCATCTTCAGAAGATATATATGACCTCATACAATTAATGAAAACGAGTGTTAAAAAAAAGGCGAATATTTCTCTAAAAGAAGAAATTTTTATTTACTAAAAGCTTTCATTTATCAGCTTAGTATCGAATGAAACCTCAAAACTCTCCGACATTTCTGTTTTTATATCTGCACCTGATTCTTCATTCTTATTCAATGTGGGTAAATCATCAATCAATTTGCTGATTTTATTAATTAGAAAACTCATCTTCTGGTTTGCATTGGAAGCTTCCGTTGATAATTGAGTATTTCGCTTCGCTGAATCGTGAACCACACTCAGTTTTTTATGGGTTGATTCATATTTTTCCTCCATAGCCCGAGATGCTGTCTGGTTTTCTAAGGATACATTTTTTACTTTGTTAATTGAAGAAACAACATCTTGAAATCGATTAGCAAAATTTGTAAATGCCTTACTACTATTTCCAATCACTTCTGCGATATCACTTGTTTTTGCAGAAACTTCCATCGTTGCAGCCGTTACTTCCTGTGCGGATCCTGAAATACCTTCTATTTGAGATACTGTATTTTTAACAACTTCGATAATGTCTTTTAATGCATCCCTCGCATTTTGAGCTAACTCGGATCCTTTTGATACTTGGCGAGATCCTTCATCGATTACTTGGATAACCCGATTTGTATCAATTTGTATTTTTGCTACCAGCATGGCAATTTCTTTAGTCGCCTTTGTCGATCGTTCTGCTAATTTTCTTACTTCATCCGCCACAACCGCAAACCCTCTTCCATGTTCACCTGCACGAGCTGCTTCAATAGCCGCATTTAATGATAGTAAATTGGTTTGCTCTGAAATCTCTTCAATAAACTCAATGATTTGACGGATTTCGATTGAATTCTCACCCAGTTCCTTCATTATCTCAGCCGCATTGTAAACTGTTTTTCTAATCAAGACCATGCTCTCCAATGTTTCCGCTACAATATCGTCCCCCTGCAAGGCAACTTCTGATGTTTGATTCGCAAACTGAGCGAATTCCGAAGCATCCTCAGAGACATCCTGTATTGCAGCAGCTATTTGACTTAATATGGTCTTAACTTTATTCACTTCAACAGACTGATACTTAGCTGTGCTATTTAGTTCGATCATCTCATCACTGCTTCTGATAACCTCTTCAGCCGAATCCTGTAAATCCAGAACCTGCGTTCCTGCAGAGTCTGCAATATTTCGAATCATTTCCATCATTTGTTGCATATCGAGTGATATATCATGGATATTCTCCTGCTGGCTGACAGTTCCTCCCGCAACATCTTTTATAATACCACCATGCAACTGTACACTACGTTCGGTGCTTTTTACCGTTGACATTAAATTACCGGCAACCAGATTCACATCATTTGTTAATTGGTCAAATTTATCGTTCACATTATTAACATAGGCTCTGACACTGTTCACCGCTATGTTTAATGCCTCTACTTCATCGTGTTCAACAAAAGAAATATCCTCACAGGTTTCTGAAACAATACAATTTAACGTTGTGGCAACACTTGCTACTTTCTCATCTAATTCTTTAAAATATTTTTGGATAATAAAATATACAGGCATCGCAGCTACACATACAATAACCATCCATAGTAATGAGCTAACAATCGCCCTTTGATGAAAAAAATAGTTTAAAATAAGCTGAGCGATTTCAATACTAATTATATAAACAACAAATAAAAACAGGAATAGTAGTGGTCCTTTTTTACGAATCGATTTAGTTGGCAATAATTTATCTAATACTTTATTCATATGTAATTATCTTCAGATTTATCCCCTCTGGAAGGATTATAACACAGCGATTTTTACAATTGAATAGAATTAGTATAAGTATGCTGTTTTGATGAAATTACTTAACTTTTTACTGTTTATGCGGATGAGAAACGGCAAAATTAATTTAGTTAAGATTATTTTTGGATTAGTATTAAACGTATCCAACACTATTTTATATGAATAAAGCTTATCTATATCCACTTGCTTAGATATGTAGAATAATTCCATATCCACAATGTCTGCCGTGGGATATTGCTTAATTAATTTTCTTTTATCTTGAATACTATTTACTGTTACCAAGACATTATCAGTGGTTTTATTTAAAGTGATTATCTCTTTCCCATTGGAACCTATTACTTGACCGACTTGGATAATATCTCCAAACTTATGATTTTTAAGAGAGCCTGTGTTTCCAACATTAATGATACGGGTTGCATCGTTCGCAATGGCAATTATTTTTTTCTGGCTTCTTTTTATTGCATTCTTTCCGACTCCGGTAATAAAAATCGCTACTTTTTTATTGCCTCTTTCCAGTTTATAAAATCGATCGGACTCTTGTTTGCTTTCTTTCAATAAATGATATAGTTCTCGTCTGTCTGCTACTAAAAGCAGAAGGTCATATCCCTGTGTCATGACTATAAAAAAAAGTGCAAGTAGCTTGTAATAACAATAAAATAGATAACAAGTCCGGCAACATCGATGCTTGATGAAATAAAGGGAGCCGATGCAATCGCCGGATCGACATTAATTTTTGTGAAAAAGATTGGGAGCAGTGTGCCAAAGGAAGCCGAAAGAATGATATTTATTATGATTGCCACCGCAATGATACTTCCATAGATCATGGTTTTATAAATTACAAGTGACCCGACAAAGAGAATGAATCCAATACTTAGTCCGATTAAAATGCTAACAAAAAATTCACGCATTATATTACTCATTATAGATTCTGTTTTTATATAGCCCGTCGCTAATCCGCGAACCATAATTGTTGCTGACTGATTACCAATATTCCCTCCTAAGCCGACCAGTAATGGAATAAAACTAATAATGATTGGTAACGACAAGGGAATATCTGAAAAAGATATTGTAAAATACGATAATAAACTCCCGGATAAAAGTCCTCCGAACATCGTCAGTAAAAGCCATCTTAATCTTGATTTTGCAGAACTCCATACTCTACTTGTTAAAATATCGTTCTCGTCAAATTCTCCAGCGCTTGTACCAGATAATTTTAATAAATCCTCTGTTGCTTCTTCCTCAATAACATCGACGATATCATCTACAGTAACGATACCTAGCATTTTATTTTGATCATCGATAACTGGAACCGCTAAAAGGTCATATTTAGATATTATACGGGCAACCTCTTCTTGATCGGTATTTACATTTACGGCAACAAAGTTTTCTTTGCGTAATTCTCTAACTTTTTGATCTGGGGGAGCAAGAACCAAGTCTCGAAGATTAATGATTCCTCGTAGTTCATCGTTTGTATTTACTATATACACATAATAGGAAAAATCCCGATCCGGTGGTTCAGATTTTCTAAATAGTGTCAGAGCTTGATTTACTGTTAGATTTTCTGGAATAGCTGTAAAGGATGGATTCATGATCCCTCCAGCTATATTTTCATCGTACTCTAGCAGTTTTTGAACTTCCTGCTTTTCTTTCAAGGATCGGACAATTTTATCAGCCATATCCTCATCTTCTTCTTTTAGCTCACTTAATAAATCCGCCGCATCATCTAAATCCATATGGTCAATTAGATGTTTGGCTTTATTCGGATTCATTTCTTGAATGACTTCAATCTGAACCGACTGTTCGATTTCTTCGAAGATATCTTCTAATAATTCTGGTTTAATCTTTTGGAAAAAAGCGATTCGAGATTCACTATCTAAGCCTTCAATCGCATCGGCGATATCGGCATGGTGGGCTTTGGTGATCACGCTTAATATTTCATCAACACTGCCCTCAATTATTGTTTTTTTGATCAGGTCAATATTATTTTTTTCATCAAGCATTGCCGGCCCTTTTGTTACATTGTTATTCCTAGTGGCTTGAAATATCGGCAAGAACATAGCCCGATAAAATTTTAGGATAAAAATCGGTTGATTTCTGCGGCATTGTTTGTTTATCATCTGCAATGCTCAAAACACTATCCACGCCTGTTGACTTAAGCAAAAAACACATGGAATGACTTCCATCCTGAATTTCTCTTAGAGACCCTTCGGGACTACGTTTGTATGTAATATATGTTTTTTTAGCCAGATCTTCCTTCGTGATTCCTAATATAGTATCAAGAATCAACTGATGCAGTAAATAAACATCTAAGTCTGTTAAAGATTTTGATAGATTTTTATCATAAACATCATTCGTTAACGTTAATTGTAAAATCTTTGTTTTCTTTTCTTTCGCATAAAAGAGAATAGAATGTTTTGGCAAGTTTTCAATATATTGGTGAATGTCTTCAAGATTTTCAGGAACCGTTAATTCTTTAATGGAAAAATTTTTGCTCAACTCTTTCATTACAGTCTCATAATTATATTTCAAATCATTGTTTACCAATCGATGAGTCGGAAGAATTTTTAAGCCTTCATCATATGCATTTACTAGGGTCATCATACAGTATGCAGTTAAGGCATCTGGATTTTTTGGATCATATTTTTCTTTTGAATATGCTAATGCTGTTTCATATCGGTGATGGCCATCGGCAATGTAGAGTTTTTTATCACTTAAAAAACTGGCAATCGATTTTTGCATGGACGCGTCTTTCACCAAAAATAGTCGATGTTGAACGCCTTCATCATCCGTTATAGAAAAAAATGGAGTATCTTTACTCAGCTGGCTAAGTTCATTATTAACCACATTTTTTGGATCGCGATATAACATAAATATTTGACCCACATTAAACTTTGTTGCACGGAGAAGTTCCAGCCGATCTACTTTTGGCCCTTTTAACGTCTGTTCATGAGGCATAATAACCTGATCTTCATAGTCATGCAATTTACCAAGACCGATGATGGCTTTTCGTGTATGGGTATTTCCAAATATTGTGTAGGTTTGCTCCAGATAGAAAAAAGAATCGGAATCCAGTTGCTTTAAAGCGCCCTCACCTAGCCACTTGTCCAGATATTTCTTTGCAGTCGTATATGGATTGTTGTCAAATTCTGATTTATTTTTGACGATTCGAGCAATATTATATTCTGATTTTTTATAGTATTCGTCCTGCATAACAGGAGAAATTTTATCGTAGGGTTGCGAAACGACATTCGCATAATCCTTCACGATTTCTTTATTATAGAGAACACCTTTAAACGGCTTAAATTTAACCATGGGGTGTATTATAATCCAAAACAATTTATTCTAACAGCCATAAAATCCTGTTTGCCATAAAATCCTGTTTTTACATCTTTCAACTTACAAAAAACATTATTTTCCCCTATAATTATAAAATATACTAAGACTAAAATGCTTCGCAGGTTTCCTGCAAAACATTTTCTAGTCGCAGTTAATGCTTAGGAGATGATTTGCGTGCAAATCATTTCCGGTTGAGTATAAATTCTAAGGAGTCATGTTTAGTGAACTATTTACTCGAAATTGGAACTGAAGAAATCCCTGCAAGATTCGTGCAGCGACTTGTTCAAGAACTAAAAACCAACATTTTCACAAATATTCATAATGCCAATATTGCAATCAACGAAAATGATATGCAAACATTCGCTAGTTATCGACGCCTCACCGTGTTTATTAAAGAACTTGATAAGCAACAAAAAGATGTGAACGCAGAATATAAAGGCCCTCCACTCACCATTGCAAAAAATGCGGATGGCTCTTTATCTCAAGCCGGTTCAGGGTTTCTTAAAAAATGGAATACCGATACTTTTTTTGAGAAAGATGGCTATTTATATGCGAAAGTCTTTATTAAAGGGAAAAAAACAATAGATGTATTGGCTGAGCTTATCATAAACGCCATTCGTAGCACTTACTTGCCAATTGCAATGAACTGGGGCACTGAAAAAGAAAAATTTATTCGACCGGTTCACTGGATTATCTCTCTTCTTGATAACAACATATTGCCATTATCTTTTGCTGGAAAAACGGCTGGGAACATAACATATGGGCATCGATTTCTTTCTGGCTCCGATACTCTAAGGGGAAAAGAATCCATAATATCGAATAGCAATGATTATGAAAAAATCCTTAATGAATTAAAGGTTATCGTTGACGCCAACAAACGAAAAGATCAAATAGTTCGTGATATAAAAAATAGATATAGTGAAGCTGTCATTGATGACGACCTGCTAAATGAAGTGACTTACTTGGTTGAATATCCAACGATCCTTGAAGGTCATTTCCCAAAAGATTTTTTAAACATTCCTGATAAAATTCTGGTTACTTCCATGAAAAAACATCAGAAATATTTTCCAGTTTATAAAAAAGGTTCCTTACAAAACACGTTTTTAATGGTGGCTGATAATGTAACGCCAACCAATTCAGACAATATAATAATGGGTAATGAACGTGTTTTAACTGCACGATTACATGATGCGCAATTTTTCTATCATGAAGACACTAAACGCAACTTCGATTTTTTTAATGAAAAATTGAAGTCGATTACCTTTCAGCAAAAGCTTGGTTCCATCGCTGACAAAAATAATCGCAATCTTCAGTTAGCCGAGTATCTTTACGAATTACTTAAATTTACTACAAAGGACAAAGAAATAACCACACACATTATTCAGAATCAAAAAGCCGATCTATCCACATCGATGGTCTTTGAATTTACAGAACTGCAAGGATATGTGGGCCAACAGTATGCACTAAAATGGGGTTATGACAAAATCATAGCAGATGGAATATATGAACACTATCTACCCAGTTTTGCGGGCGATAAACTTCCATCAACACTCTATGGAACCATCGCTTCATTGTCCGATAAACTCGATACAATCTGCAGTCATTTTTCAATTGGGAATATTCCATCTGGTTCACAGGATCCCTATGCGTTAAGGCGTCAGGCTAATGGTATTGTGCAAATACTTTTAAGCAATAATGACGCAAATATCAACATTGAATCTCTGATAAAAAAATCTCTTGAAATTCTTAATTTTGAAAATACTAATCAAGTATTTGAGTCGTTATGTGCTTTTTTTGAAACCAGAATTTCAACCATTCTAAAAGATCAAGAACTTCCAATGGACATTATTAAAGCAGTCACAACCCTTGATATTAGCTTACTCAAAAAAAGGATCGACTTTGTTAAACTTTTAAAAGAGGCATTAGAGTACAAGTCTATTATTGAGGCTATTGTTCGGGTTCAAAATATCACAAAAGATGTTAAAAAAACAGTGGATGTGGATCAACGTCTGTTTAAGTTTGATATTGAGAAAACCCTGTTTGATGAAGCTACGGATCTTGAGATTCTGTGTAACAGCTCTCTCTGGAATGAGGCAACCCTGCACCGGCTTGCAAGAAGCGCTTCTATCATTACGGCCTATTTCAATGAAATACTGGTCATGGATGCGGATGAAAAGATTAAAAACAACAGATTAAGCTGTCTATATTCGCTATCGCAGAGCGCTTCAGTATTTGCAAACTTTAAAGAACTTAATACTTAAGCTTAACATCCGATAATTTTTTTATTGTATAACCCTGTTCTTTAATATAACTTAAGACCTGTGGAAGTGCTTTTATGGAAACATCATTTCCATTATGCATTAGAATAATCGCACCCGGTTTTAATCGTAAGTGAATTAAATTTAGAATAGCTTCAACTTTTTGATCGAGTTCCGGACCAGTTAATGTTTTTTTCCCATATAAAAAATCACTTGTATTAATGCTCCAACCCACTGGGATTAAATTTCTTTCATTTACCAAACTTAAAATAATATTATTAAATCGTCCGCCGGGTGGCCTAAAATATTTGGGGGTAATACCAATAATGTTTTCCATTAACTGATTTGTTTCTTCCAGTTCATACTTTAATTTGTATTCAGGGAACGTATCCAGTCGTAAATGATGGTATGTGTGATTACCGACCTCATGTCCTGCAAAATATATTTTTTCAACCAAGTAAGGATACTTCAAAATGTTAGTCCCAATGATAAAAAAAGTTGCTTTCACTTTGTATTGATCCAATATATCAAGTATTGCTTCCGTTACATCCGGCAAAGGGCCATCATCAAAGGTCAGCGCCACTTCTTTCTTATCGGTAATGATCTCATTATACAGACCACTTGGTTGATACGCTGGAAATAATAGGATTGGGACTAAAGATACGAAAAGAATTAAACGAACTAAACGGCTCATTTCAAATTCATTATTTTATGGGTTTGAGGAATAACGCGAACGTCATTTAAATATTTTTTCGCTATTGTATAAGCAGATATAATTTCATTAGAATCAGGAAAATGCTTTATTTGTTTCGTTGGGGTCACAGGTTGAATAATAAATGGTACATCTTTACTTACCATACTCAACTCCTCGATCATATGTTTGTAGTCCATCACCTGTTGACTTGGAAGCAAGACGTATTTTATAAAAGCATCTTCATCTTTAACCATTTCCAAAGACTCCAAAAATTCCTTAAAATATTCTGGCTTTAAATCTAAGGAAAATATACTAACAAGATCTTTGATTTCCTTTAAATATGCAGGTAAAGTAGAGTTCGTTTCCAAATATATAGGAAGTGTCAGTTTAGGAAGAAGCGTCAACAGATCATTAATCTGCAATAAGGGTTCTCCCCCAGTGATTGATATTGAATGATGATAATTTTTATTTAGTTTTTTTACTTCGGCTACTACACTATCAATCGAATACTCTTTACCCTCATGATTCTCTTCGTCACAATAAGCGCAGGATATATTACATCCAGAGAATCTTATGAAAATCTGACGATACCCAACATATATTCCCTCACCCTGAATAGAAGAAAATATCTCTGATATTCGCATTATTCGACTTTCGTTAATTTCCCATATTTCGGCATAATGAGCTTAGACCCCTGAGGGAACTTAATCTGAAGAGAAATAGCATTTCCCTGCCCTATGGTTTTAATAACTTGGCCTTCTCCGAACATCGGTGATGTCACAATATCTCCAACATTATAATTATAGGACACATTTTTATCATCTTCATCATAATGAGTCTTATTTCTGACTAATTGAATGCTTCTTACCGCTGGAATTTTCAGATCGTATTCATCTTTTAAGGCGGATACTATATGGTTAAATGTATTCAACTTTTTACTTAGCTGTATATTAAGCAAGTCTTTCGGTATTTCACGGAAGAACCGTGATATATCCTGAGGATTTGCTTTCTCATAATAGGCCGAACGATAACTGGCGACAGATAAATTGATGCTAATTCTAGCTCGAGTCATCCCAACATAACATAGGCGTCTTTCTTCTTCCAATTCGGTTGGTATATCGAGAGACTGTACATGGGGTAGACATTTTTCTTCAAAACCCACAAGATAGACATGGTCATATTCCAAACCTTTAGCAGAATGTAAGGTCATTAAGGTCACGGTTGAATCTGATTCCTGCGCCTCGTCCTGAGATGTCAGAAGAGCACTTAATGATAAAAACTCCTCAAGGGTATATTGAGATTCCTGTGTAGAAGCACATAATTCCTGTATATTTTCAGATCGTGTTTGAGCCTCCTGAGTCCCTTCCTCTTTTAACATCTTTTTGTAGCCGGTATCCTCAAATATTTTCATAATTAAATCGGTTAGCGTCATTGTCCCTGCATCCCAAGCTAATCGTAATTTGTTTATTTCTTGCCTGAATGTTTGAACCGATTGAATGCTTCGAAGCTCTGTCATTGTATCAATCACTTCCATAATCGGCTTTTTCTCTTCAAACGCTTTATCCATTAGTTTCTGTATCGTCAGTTTACCAATTTTGCGTTGAGGGACATTAATAATTCGAATAAGCGCGATATCATCACTTGGATTTAGTATCAGCCTCATATATGCCAATATATCTTTTATTTCTTTTCTCTCATAAAATCTCAATCCACCGAATATCTTATATTTGATCCCTAATTGCATCATCGATTCTTCCAAAACTCGGCTCATCGCATTTGTTCTATACAGAATCGCAATCTCGTTCGGATCAGTTCCCGCATGTATCGACTGGCTTATCTGTCTAGCGACGTGTTCCGCTTCATCATATTCGTTATGAGCAATAAAACATTCCGCTTTTTCACCAACAGCGTTTTCAGTCCAAAGATTCTTATCTTTACGAATCTTGTTATGCTTAATCACTTCATTAGAAATATTTAGTATTGTACCGGTTGATCGATAATTCTGTTCAAGAAGTATTGTTTTGGCTCCGGGATAATCCTTTTCAAAGTTTAAAATATTTTGAAGGTTTGCTCCCCGCCATGAATAGATATTCTGATCGGCATCGCCCACAACGTATATTCGTTTATGTTTGCTACTTAAGAGGTACGAGATCATGTACTGAGGCATATTGATATCTTGATATTCATCTATCAATACATACTGAAATTTTTTCTGATAAATTGACAGAATGTCATCATGTTCTTTAAATAGCTTTAAGAGATTTAACAATAGGTCATCAAAATCCATTGCATTATTTAAGAGCAATTTCTTTTGGTACTGAGTGTATGCCTCCGCTACTGTTTCCTTGAAACTATTGTCTGCTTTATTTACTAAGGTCTCTGGCGTAATTAAGCTATTTTTCGCATTACTAATCCCATTTAATATGGCTCTCGGTTTAATGGTTTTAATATCGATATCCATATCGATTAGAATTTTTTTAATTAACGATACTTGATCGGAACTATCATATATGACAAGTCCTTTTTGATAGCCGATGGCTTCTGAGTGGCGTTGTAGAATTTTAAAAGCCAGTGAATGAAATGTTGTAATCCACTGATCGCTATGATGGGCACTCGATGTCCCCAGTATTTTTTCAACTCGCTCCTGCATTTCTTTTGCTGCTTTGTTCGTAAATGTCACCGCTAAAATATTATATAAGGGAACATTAAACTGCTTATTTAGGTAAGCAATCTTATTTGTCAGCACACGTGTTTTCCCTGAACCAGCTCCTGCCAATATCAATAACGGGCCATCCGTATATAATACAGCTTCTTGTTGCTGTGGGTTTAGTGTATTAATAATGAGTTCTAAATCCTGTGTATCCATCTGAGTTATTTATTATCTCATGCTTTGCTGTTTTTTATAAGTTAAAAAACAACATACGCTCAATTTAAATTCATTTTTATGAAATATCGGCACTTGGTGATACGATATATTGGTCATGATAAATTATATGCATTTAAAAATAATTTCACTGGCTTCCAAAATAACGACTAGCCAACTATTTCAAGACAGCTCTCTTTCAGCATATTTTGATCGTTTACTTCAGAGAAATGGACATTTTAATGTTTTTGAAAAACATTTAGTTGGCGACCATCAATCTCTGCCAGACTTTGCAAACGCTCATCAATACTTCGGCCTTCACAAAACACATGATGGGTGGGTGTTTCGTGAATGGGCACCCAATGCAGAAAAAATATTTTTAGTTGGTAGTTTTAATCAGTGGAAGGAAGATCCCAAGTTCCAGTTGGAAAAAATTAATAATGACGGAGTATGGGAAGTAAAATTACCAACTGATAGTCTTCAACATCTAGACCAATATAAACTTAAACTCTACTGGGAAAATGGTATCGGAGAAAGAATCCCAGCCTATTCAAAACGAGTCGTGCAAGACCCTTCATCCGTTTTGTTTAATGCTCAAGTTTGGGAGCCTAACACCCCCTATATCTGGAATACAAAGTCGTTTCAAATGGATAAAACCGTTGCCCCACTCATCTACGAAGCGCATGTTGGTATGGCTCAGGAGCTTTCAAATATCGGAAGTTACAAGCAATTTACCGACCATATTCTACCCATGATAAAAGAGTCGGGGTATAACACCATTCAACTCATGGCCATTATCGAACATCCCTACTATGCTTCCTTTGGCTATCATGTCGCCAACTTTTTTGCGGTCAGTTCACGTTATGGAACTCCTGAAGAGTTTAAAGAACTTGTCGACAAAGCACACGGCATGGGCATTTCCGTTGTATTGGATCTTGTCCATTCTCATACAGTAAAAAATGAAAATGAAGGCCTATCTCTTTTTGACGGCACACCTTTTCAATACTTTCATGATGGGCCTAGGGGAAATCATGCCGCATGGGATTCTAGATGTTTTGATTACGCCAAACCCAATGTTCTCCATTTCTTACTCTCAAACTGCAAGTATCTGATGGAAGAATACAAAATAGATGGATTTCGGTTTGATGGGGTCACCAGTATGATGTATCAGGATCATGGGTTAAATCGAGTATTCACCTCCTATGATGATTATTTTGGAGATAATGTTGATAATGATGCCATCACATACCTAATGCTTGCAAATAAGCTGATTCATGAAATAAATCCAAATGCGATCACTATCGCTGAAGACGTTAGCGGCATGCCCGGGCTAGCCTTTCCAATCAATGAAGGGGGAATGGGGTTTGATTATCGGATGGCAATGGGGGTTACCGACTACTGGTTTAAAATGCTGAAAGAAATACCCGACGAAAAGTGGAATATGGAAGCATTATGGAACCGATTAACGGATAAACGATCCGAGGAATCGACCATTAGTTATGTTGAATGTCATGATCAGGCAATGGTAGGTGGCCAATCCTTAAGTCATGAACTGGCCGGGAAAAGCATCTATAGTAAAATGAACAAATCTTCAAAGAGTATCAAAATTGAACGTATGATTGCCTTACACAAAATGAGTCGACTGATAACTCTCGGATCTAGCGGAAACGGCTATTTGAATTTCATGGGAAATGAATTCGGTCACCCTGAATGGATCGATTTCCCTCGAGAAGGAAATAACTGGTCTTATCATTATGCTCGAAGACTATGGAGTCTTAAATTTAATTCCGATCTAAAATACCAGTATCTAGATGCCTTTGATAAAGCATTTATCAATCTTGAAAAAACAACGCCATTTATTCGATCAAGCAAACCTGAACTATGGCATATTCATGAAGATAATAAGATAATCGCTTTTAGACGAAATCAGATTCTTTTCATTTTTAACTTCAATTCTAGTAAATCGTTTAGTGATTACCCCATTAATGTACTAGGTTCAGGAGAATATCAGCTGTTACTGGATTCAGATAAAAAAGAATTCGGTGGGTTTGGGAGAATCGATGAAAATCAGAGTTATTTTACGAGTATCACCCAAAAAAATTATTTCCCGAGTATTCAAATATATATTCCAAATAGAACCGCCCTCGTCCTAATACAGAAACAACCATAATATAAATTTAAATAACTGAAATATTATAGATTTACCTTCGATATATTTCATAGATTAAACAAATTTATTTGTATATCAATACTATTTAAAGAAAGAGACGCATGCTAAAAAAAATAATTTCAACTCAATCTAAGCTTCACCTCAAGTGGCCGAATAAAAGGAATACAGAACCGTTAAACATTCATCTTATTTTCCCTGAAGCGGCACCTTTTTCTCAAACAGGTGGTCTGGGAGAAGTAGGAGAAGGTTTTCCAAAAGAGCTTGCAAAACTTGGCCACAAGGTAACTCTTCATGTACCCAAACATACAGGCAGTATCGAAAAAGCAATCATCCGGGGATATAGACCAAAATGGTTTAATCCAAATATTCAACATATGATCGGTGGAAAAGTACATGAAGCCGATATATATAATATCCATATTAATCCAAATTTAACTGCCAATTTATATGACACTCGTACATTCGAATATTTTGGCGGCAGGAAATACGGTGAACCCTATTCCTATAAGGACGATGTTGCCAGATTTTACTATTTTAATTTAATTGCCGCTGAAATGATTGCTCGCTCCAAACAATCATCCAGAAGCAAGAACTTTGTTGCTCATACACAGGATTGGCAAGCGGCTCATACTATGACTCTTTTAAAAACCGTACATGCAAAAGACAATATCTTAGGATTTCATACAATACACAATTTAAAATATTTTAACGACTTACCCTTGCATCAATTTTATTTAATGAGCGGACTAACAGAAGAACAGTATCCCGGTCTTTATTCTGAGGCTGGAATAAGAGTTCCCGGTACGGATGCTGCCAATCCAAGTTACGCTGCCTTTATGATGGCGGATCACGTAAAAACAGTTAGCAAAAACTATGTGCAGGAAATAATAAGCTCGCCTTATTT
>Ga0154585_1058_pt1 | contig 17532 bp, 16 predicted proteins | sample RifGroF2_FD_116014 | JGI IMG/M metagenome (GOLD analysis project Ga0154585, IMG submission 116014) | Candidatus Margulisbacteria bacterium GWF2_35_9 | reverse complement strand
TGTAGCCCTACTAAATCTTGAAAATGCATTTCCCGTTCATTCTCGTATAGAGGATTATGCTAAAACCATGCCTCTTTTTTTTGATGTAATCGTAGCCAGATCGCTTGCATATCTTGATACTCTTCTTGAATATTCCACTCCTTTATTAAAGATTGGAGGGCATATGCTTGCGATGAAAAGCAAAGATTTAGACGAAGAGCTTGCCTCCATTCAGCCTGTCATCGAACCATTGGGATTCTCATCTCCAACTGTTTTTAATTATTCATTAAACGGTTCTGATCGACAGATTGTCTCTTTTAAGAAAATAAAAAACCATGAGATGAAGTTACCTAGACGAGCAGGCATGGCTGATAAAAAACCATTAAGGAGGTTATTATGTGTGTAATTTACAGTATTGTTAATCAAAAAGGTGGTGTTGGTAAAACGACGACAGCAGTAAGCGTTGCCTCTATACTGGGTAAAAACGGCAAACGAACGTTGCTTATTGATTTTGATCCTCAGTCAAATGCTACTAGTGGACTCGGATTATATGAAGATAACTATACGTATACTGTTTATGATGCTTTATTAAAAAATGTTGATGTTAAAAAAGCGGTATATCCTACAGCTATAAACAAGTTATTTATTATCCCTTCATCTAAAGATCTGTCTGGTGCCGAAATTGAATTAGTTTCAGAATTTAATCGTGAACGGTTCCTTCAAAACTGTCTCAAACCTATTTTAAATGATTTTGACTATATCATTATAGACTGTCCACCATCTTTGGGACTATTAACAATCAATGCACTGACCGCCAGCCACTTTGTGCTTATTCCTGTTCAGTCTGAATACTATGCTCTTGAAGGATTAGCTCGTTTAACAAGCACAATTGAAATGATAAAAAAAGCGCTAAACCCTACCCTAGCAATTAAAGGAATACTAATGACCATGTTTGATAAACGAGTGGCGTTAAGCAAACAAGTAGAGGATGAGGCCCGTAATTTTTTTACTGACCAAGTATTTAAAACCATGATTCCAAGAAATGTTAGGCTAAGTGAAGCACCTAGTTTTGGTGAACCCATCATTCTTTATGATAAAAAATCTAAGGGAGCAAAAGCCTATAAAAGTTTAGTAAAGGAGATTTTTTATGAGTAAAAAATTGGGTAGAGGACTATCAGCACTTATTCCAGATTATTCATCTGTAAAAGTAGAGGAAAACGATCATACATTTTTGAAAGACGTTGATATTAATTATATTTCAAAAAACAAATACCAACCACGTTTATCTTTTTCTAATGAAACAATAAACGAACTAGCCGAATCTATTAATCAAAATGGCCTCATTCAACCAATTGTTGTCCGCTTTATTAGTCACAATAATTATGAGTTAATTTCCGGTGAACGACGTTTACGTGCGGTTGAGTCGCTCGGGCATAAAACAATTCCAGCCTTAATTAACAAAGATGTCAGCGATAAAGCAAGCATGGTAATGTCTCTTATTGAAAACATTCAGCGTGAGGATATTAATCCTTTGGAACAAGCCATTGCATATACTCAGATTATTAACGAACATCAATTTACACAAAAAGAACTTTCAGAATTGGTCGGAAAAAATCGTTCGTCCATTGCAAATGTTTTAAGGCTCCTAGATTTGAATCAAGAGTGCAAGGATGCTTTGTTGTCAGGTACTATTTCTGAAGGACATGCCCGAGCTCTTCTTCATTTCAAGGATTCTTCAACACAAAGCTCTTTTTTACATCAAATTATAAAAAATAATTTAACGGTTAGAGAAGCTGAACAATTGAGCAATACAAGCAAATCTATTAAAAACAAAATGCTTTCTCATGCTCTTTCTGGAAGCAAATACATGGCTAAGTATTCATTTGATGGAAAAAAGGGGAAGTTCGTCATAAATGTTTCCTCTGAGAATGAATTTAATGCCATTAAAGAGTTTCTTTTGAATGCTTAAGATTGGTTCCGTCTGTTTTTCAAATCCTCTTATTAGTGCACCGTTAGCTGGTATATCAGACTTTCCATTTAGAGAACTTGCTCGGTATTTTGGTGTTAGTTTAACTTATTCAGAAATGATCTCTTCTGCTGGGATTTGTGCTGAAAATGATAAAAGTAAAAATTTTACTTTTGTTAAAGGTGAACATCCTATTTCAGCACAAATATTTGGAAGGGACCCAGATATGATTGCATATGCTGCTCAATATTTTGAGGATCAGGGTGCAGATATAATTGACATCAATTTTGGTTGCCCTGTTAAAAAAGTAAGCAAGCAAGGTTCTGGTTCTGCGCTTCAAAGAGACATCAATCGATCCAAGGAAGTAATCACCACTGTTCGAAAAGCAATTTCTATTCCTCTCACAATTAAGTGTCGTCTTGGCTGGAATCCTGCTGAAGAAAACTATCTAGAAATGGCAAGAATTGCAGAAGGAGAAGGAGTTGATGCGTTTTGTCTTCATCCACGTTACGCCGTTCAAATGTTTAAGGGTGTTTCATATTGGTCAAAGTTTCATGATTTAAAACCCATACTCTCTATTCCTATCATCGGCTCAGGCGACATTAAAACGAGTGAAGAGATCAGTTTCCATTTAAACGAATATCCTGTTGACTTTATTATGCTAGGACGAGGTCTTATGAGTAATCCTTGGATCATTAGTGATTATTTAAAAAAAGAGCACCCTCCCCTACTTGAAACTATTTTAATGCATTATGATTTAATGCTTCAATATTTTGATAATGAATTGTTAGTTTCAACTCGTTTTAGAAAATTTATTGGTAAATATGTTAAAGGTCTTTCTAATGCGAGTGAGCTTCGAGTTTTAGGAAATGAATTAACGTGTCGAGACGACTTATTGGAGCTTTTCGCAAAAATTAATGTTTAATATTGTCTTATATGAACCCGAAATCCCTCCAAACACAGGAAATATTGCACGTTTATGTCTTGCAACAAACTCAACATTACATTTAGTTAAGCCTATTGGTTTTAGTCTTGATGACAAGCACTTAAAACGAGCAGGTCTTGATTATTGGGAACATGTCGATATTAAAACTTATGATTCTTTTGATATGCTCTATTCCAAAAACTCAAGTTCACGTTTTTATTATCTCACTACAAAAACAAATAGACCCTACACGGATGTTAAGTTTACTGCTGGGGATTATCTTGTATTTGGACCAGAATCCAGAGGACTGCCTGAAAAATATGTTCGAAGTGATCAGGCAATTACAATCCCTATGTTCTCTGACAAGGTTCGTAGCATCAATCTTGCAACTGCTGTAAGCATTGTTCTATATGAGGGAATTCGTCAAATTACATAGCTTGGTTTGTCTATTAAAATCCTGCTGATTTTCGAGTTAATCCTGCTATAAACTTTCGTGAAAATAAACGAGGTAAAAATGCTAGCAACTTGTTTTTAAAACCTGGAACTATAATCGTTTTTCCTTTTAATAATTGCCTATATGAATATTCTACAACATCATTAATGCTCATAAAATGATGTTGGTTTAGTTTGTTTTCATACTGTGCTCGTTTACCAAAATTTGTTCCACTAGTTGGCCCTGGGCACAAACAAGAGACTGTTATTCCTTTATCCGCAAGCTCGTTTGCAAGAGCAATTGAAAAACTAAGAACATAGGCTTTGCTTGCAAAATACGTATTCATAAAAGGTCCGCTATAAAATGCACTTATTGAGGAAACATTCAGTATTCTACCTTTTTTTCTTTCTATCATTTGCTTGGAAATATACTTTGAGAGCATTGTAAGAGTTGAAATATTAACCATTAATAGTTTTTTATCTATATCTGTGTCCGTATCAGGGAAAAAACCATAATTACCTAAACCAGCATTATTAATAAGTATATCAATATTAATACTTTTTTTTCTTAATTTTTTTACTATTCTATCTGCAGCATCTTCTTCAGATAGATCTTGTACAATTATATGTACCTCTGTGTACTGAATTAACTTATGTTTAAGCTCTTTAAGCTTTTTTTTGTTTCTTGCAACCAGAACCAGTTTGTATTTTTCTCTTGCAAATATTTTAACAAAACCATACCCTATTCCGCTTGTTGCACCTGTTATTAAAACTGTTTCTTTCATTTGCTATACATTACATTCTTTTTAATATTTAATCAAATTTTGTTTCTTTAAATCTTTTTTGCAATATTTTGAAGTTTCACTCGATATATATTTATATAGTTTAATCGGAGGCACTAATGCAATTAAAAATAATCAGTCAAAAACCGCTAACTGGAGCTAAAGCAAAAGAACAGTTTAATCTTTATTTAAACTTTGCTGAAAAAAACAAGGCTACCGCTATCAAATGGCTGAATACTTTTATAAACTCTAATGTCAATAAACCACTTCAACTTTTAACTATAGCCATTAACCCTAAACTACCCGAAACCCTTCGTTTACTTGCTATTGATAAATTACAGCCATTTCTTTTAAATCCTGAAATGAACGAGTTTGCTAATTTTGCGCTTATTCAAATTATTGATAATTTTAATATGCTTGACTTTGAAAACTGGAAAAAACTTACATTGAGTCTATCTTATGAAATAATACCTGAAAGCCACTGGGGACGAAAACAATTTTTAGATAACTCAAAAAAAAGTTTGCTTGCAAAAAGCGCTGTAGTTAATTCCGTATGTTGGTTACTCGGTAGTTTGGTAAGGGGTAATCCTTCTAACCAAATACAGTCCGTACATAATTTTGTAAATAGCATCAACAGCATAGAACATGCTTTTGTTATTAATTCACTATTTGACGGTCTTTATGAAAAAATGAAAGATACTCCAACTGGTACTGTTGAAAAACCTTTAAAAATCCTTCTTTCTCGATTAATAAAAACTCAAATACTAAACAATGATCGTCTAGTTCGTGTTTTGATTGATAATAGAGATGATTTTTATAACCCAGCAGATAAAATAAAAGACAAGGTCTTTAATGATATTAAAAGCTCTATTCTATCTAATTATTTTTCTATGGGTTTTGCAACCGCTTTATTTAACTCTATTCTGTCTGAACTTCAGGCTAGAAATGGACAAGCACGTTTAGAAAAGATAAATGATCTTGTGTTGTTGTTAATAACTTCAAGGTTTTTAACTGCTGAAAGTTTATCTATCATTCACAATAACGCTGATGGCTTTTTTTCTAGCGAAATTGTAGAAGAAGCTTCTCAAAGACTTAATCATTAAGTTTCTAATAAAATATTGAGATTTTTTCAAATATTGTTCGATATATTAGTAATACTAACGAAAAGGAGTCCGTTATGAGTTTATCTTTATCTAGTGTAAATAATGCCATTTCAAAAAAACTTAATCTTGGTCCGAAAGACATTTATAAACTATCGTTGTCATATGCTGATCAACCTTTTTTAACTCAAACACCTGAAAAACTATTTATGTTTCAAGAATTGGTTAACCAAAAAGTGGATAGTCAAAAACTTCTTTATGCTATTGGATTAGCCCCAAATCAAGCCATGTCAGATGCCGTTAAACAGTTTGTTGCTGGTTTAAGCGGAACTAATGTTCGAACATTAGTTTAAAAACCTCTCTTAGTAAAGCTTTGCTTTTTTCATATATTCCTATGTGACTGGATTCTCTCGGTCCCGCTATATTTAATGTTTCTGGTTGTACAATTTCGAGCCACTTTTTTATTTGTTTTGTTGGATTCGGTTTTTCTTTTCTTAAATTGATACACAAATATGGCTTATTATTCTTAATCGCAAAATCTTTAGTAAGAAGAGTTCCCCCAAAAAGCAAACCGGCATACAAAATAAGTGTTGCGTCAGATTCAACAACATTTAGTTCAGTTCGTATTTTGTAATCTGTTTCATTTAACTCGATTAAGTTATTATATTTTTCAGAAAGGCGACCATCTTCTGCTTTTCTTCCCTGTGGAATATAACCACCATATGTCATACCACATTCCATTGCCATATCTAACGCTGCTCGATCCACTCCTGTTTGTCCGCCTGATATTATTTTCATATAGATATTATACCTCTCAAAAACTTCTCCCCATACCCCTCTCTTTTATTAACAGATGGGCGCGAATCAAGCAATTGGGGCTAAATATTTCATTTACAATTATCTTAATAAAACTGTACAATATGTTTGCAATGAAAAACACTGAAATACTTACAATTGCTGGCAAAGAGTTTCATTCCAGACTCTTTACCGGAACAGGTAAATTTGCTTCTCCCAAACTTATGAAAGATGCATTAACCGCTTCCGGCACAGAAATGGTTACTGTGGCCCTTAGACGTGTTGATTTAAAAAATCCAGAGGATCATATTTTGAATCATCTGGACCGAACGTTATTTCATTTATTACCCAACACATCAGGTGCAGCAAATGCAGAGGAAGCTGTTCGCTTGGCTCGTTTATCACTCGCTTCTAGTTTATCAAATTGGATCAAACTTGAAGTAACTCCCGAACCGCGATATTTATTGCCAGACGGTGAGGAAACATTAAAAGCAGCTAAAATTCTTATAAAAGAAGGGTTTATTGTTTTGCCTTATATACAAGCTGACCCCCTTTTAGCAAGAAAACTAGAAGATATTGGTACTGCAACAGTTATGCCGCTTGCCTCCCCTATCGGTTCAAATAAAGGGATTAAAAATATCGATTTAATAAAAATTATTATAGAACAAGCAAATATTCCCGTTGTTATTGATGCGGGTCTAGGAAAACCATCCGATGCTGCTTATGCCATGGAACTCGGTGCAGATGCTGTGCTTGTTAATACTGCTATTGCAACCGCTTCTAATCCGAAAAACATGGGCGAAGCATTTAAGTTAGCAACCATTGCAGGTAGAATCGCTTATCTTTCTGGATTATCTAATACTTCTGATATCGCAAACGCTTCTAGTCCTTTGGATTGGTTAAGCTAAATGTCTTTTTTTGATTTCTTCTCCTCTTTAGATCAAAAAGAAATTGTTGACCGTGTATATGCAAAATATGACCAAACCTATCTTTTAACATTAATTAATAAAGAGTCCCTTCACTATTATGATTTTTTGGCTCTTCTTTCTCCAAGCGCTGAATCCGTTCTCAATGAAATGGCTATTAAAAGCCAGTTTATTACAAAAAAGTTTTTTGGCAACACAATGCTACTTTATGTTCCGCTTTATCTTTCTAATGAATGTTCAAATGCGTGTTTATATTGTGGTTTTAACAAAAATGCAAACATAATCCGTAGAACATTATCCCTTAAAGAAATTGAACAAGAAATCCTCTTTCTTAAGGAAAAAGGATTTGATCATATCTTGCTACTCACTGGCGAATATCCATCAGTTGCAGGGATTGATTATTTAGAAGAAGCGATTTCCCTTACAAAAAAGTATTTTTCTTCTATATCTTTGGAAGTATTTCCAAGTACTGAGGCAAAATATAAACAACTTGTAGACGCAGGAGCAACTGGATTGACTTTGTATCAAGAAACTTATCATTTACCTACGTATAAACTCGTTCATTTGAGTGGTCCAAAAACAAATTTTGCATTTCGTTTAAATGCACCTGAAGAAGCCTTAGCTGCCGGTTTTAGAAAAGTTGGTCTTGGTGCTTTACTTGGTCTTACAGATTGGCGTTTCGATTCTGCTTTTGTGGGATCACACGCAAAATATCTTATGAATAAATTTTGGAAAAGTGATGTGTCTATCTCTTTTCCTAGGCTTCGTCATACGCCATCTTCTTTACCACTTATTTTTACTGTAAGTGATAAAAATCTTGTTCAAATGATTCTTGCGTTTAGATTATTTCTTCCTTCTTCTGCCTTAACTCTTTCAACTAGAGAATCAGCAGAGCTACGAGATAATTTAATGGGTTTATGTATTACACAAATGAGTGCTGAATCTAAAACAAATCCTGGTGGCTATACATCCAATCTTTCAACCGAACAATTTTCAACGGATGATAATCGTTCGCTAAAAAAGATAATAAGTTGTCTAAATAAAAAAGGGTTAGACCCTATTTTAAAGGATTGGTCTAATCATTTTCAAGGATTTAACCAAGAACCCGCATAACACAATATTTGTGTTATAAAAAAATATTTGTGTTACATTGAAAAAACTCGTTAAAACAAGGCCTCTGATATATATTGAACTTTACTAATTTCTTTGTTATATTAGTTATCAACAAGCAGTTATCCACAATAAGAAGTTGAAAAAACACATGTTAACAAAACAACAAAGTATAATCGAAATATGGCAAAAAGTTGATTCCTATTTATGTGATAAATTGGGCAGAGTTTCTTATTCAACTTTTAATAAAGCCGTCAAACCAATATCATTTTTAAATAATACTTTAATCCTTGGTGTTCCAAATAATTTTATGCGTAAGTGGGTTATGGATAAGTGTGAATTTTATATAAAAAAAGCAGTAAAAACCGCTTTTGATTTAGATATTATTATTGAGATTAATATGAGTGATCATTTAGATGCTCCCTTATCCGAAGTCGAGAATGAAGATACTGATGATTCCATAGAGTCTTTTTCTGAATCAGAAAAAAGAGAATCCCATAACTATTTTAAATATAGCATTAAGAGTATTGAACGAACCGAAAGAAATCCGATTAATCCAAAATATTCTTTTGATAATTTTGTTGTCGGTCAAAGTAATCGTTTTCCTCATGCTGCAGCTATAGCGGTCTCAAAAGCACCTGGCAAGGCCTATAATCCTCTTTTCCTTTACGGTGGGGTTGGTCTTGGTAAAACTCATTTAATGCACGCTATCGGTAATAAAATAAGAGAAAATCATAAAAATTTGAATGTTATTTATATTACAGCTGAAGATTTTACTAATGATTTAATTAGTTCTCTCCAAAGTGGGAAAATTATGAGTTTCCGCGATAAATATAGAACTGTTGATGTTATTTTAATTGATGATATTCAATTTATTGCCGGTAAAGAAAAAACCGAAGAAGAGTTTTTTCATACTTTTAATTATTTATATCAATTTAATAAACAAATTGTTTTAACTTCTGATCGTTTACCAAAAGATATTCCCTCTATTGAGGACAGACTTAGATCTCGTTTTGAATGGGGTCTTTCAGCTGATATACAATCGCCTGATTTAGAAACACGCATTGCTATCCTTTACAAAAAACTTGAACCTGAGTTCTTAGCTATGCCTAAAGACGTTATTTATTATATAGCCAGCCAAATTCCTGAAAATGTTAGAGAATTAGAGGGTGCCTTAATAAAAATAATTGCTTATGCCTCATTAGTTAATCAACAAATTACAATTAATTTAGCAAAAGATGTTATTAAAGATATTATTAAAGACTCTAAAAAGAAACCTATTTCGATGTCTAAAATAAAAAAATCTGTTGCTGATTATTATGATATCGATTTAGAAAGTTTATCAGCAAAAATAAGAACAAGAGAAATTGCACACGCAAGACAAGTTGCTATGTTTTTATCAAGAGAATTAACAAACTTTTCTCTTCCTAAAATAGGTGAAAGTTTTGGTAAAAGAGATCACACTACTGTTATGCATGCATGTGATAAAATTAGAACTGAATTAAAGAAAAATCATGATTTAAAAAGTGCTTTAAATCAAATAAAACTTGGATTAAGCGATTAATTTTTTATGTATAACCTGTTAATAACTAATTTAAAATCAATGGATAATTTTGTGGATAAGTATTGGATAATTTCTTTTTCAGGTCAGTTACTATAAAATTATGTATAAGTATTTAATATTATTGGAATATTTTGTGGATGTTTTTTATTGATTAGAATCATATAAATTATACTTGTATTACTTATTAACAAGTATGATGATGAATAGGTATATTTATATAAATAAGAAATACTATTAATATAAAAGAAAAAAGTAATTAAAAATGGAGGCTTAAAAATGGATGTAATTTGCAAAAAAGATGATCTACTAAAAATATTATCAATAAGTATTAATGCGGTTAGTGAAAGAACCACAATTGAAGCATTAAAATGTTTTAAATTAGAGGCAATTGATAATAAATTATTTATTACATCCAATAATTTAGAAACAAATATTATTGGCAGTTTAAATGCAAAAGTAAATAATAATGGAAAAACACTCGTACATGCAAAAACATTTTTAAATATAGTAAGTAAATTACCAAAAGGAGATGTTTCTCTTTATTTAAGTGATAATAATTCAATACTCATTACTTCTGGAAATTCAACTTTTAATATATTTATATCAAATATCGATGAATTCCCAGAGGATATGACTTTAAATAATAGTAGAGAAGTCGTAATAAATCGTAATATTTTTAAAGATATGATGAAAAGAGTATCTTTTTCAGCATCAGATGAGGAAGAAAAAGTAATACTTAATGGTGTATTATTTAATTTAAACAAAGAAAAAAATAAACTTATTTTTGTTGCTGCAGATGGATATCGATTAGCAAAAGATGAAATAAAATTTAAAACAGATGAAGATATAAATACAATTATTCCAATTAAAACAATAAAAGAAGTTGGAAATATAACAACCGTAATTGAAAAAGATGAAATAATAATAAAAATAGATGATGATAAAGTTTTGTTTTTATTAGATGAAATTAGTTTATATTCAAGAGTTATAAATGGTAAATTTCCTGATTATAATCTACTACTTCCAAAAGAAGTTAATTTAAGTATTAATATAAACAGAAAAGAATTTTTAGATGCCTGTGAACGTATTAATATTATTGCACAACGTAATTCTTTTATGGTTAAAATAGAATTAATAGAAAGTTATTTAGTAATAAGTTCAGTTACACCAGATTTTGGTGATGGTAGTGAAAAAATTAAAGTAGTGTCAGAAGGAGAAGACATTAATGTAGTTTTTAATGTACGTTTAATGATGGATGTATTAAAAAATATAGAATCAGAACAAATACGAATAGAAATAATAAATGACGAAAAACCAATATCAATTAAAGAGGAAAATAATAGCGATTATATTTATATAATGATGCCAATAAAGGTTAAAAGAGATAAGTAAATGAATGCTAGTTAATAGTATAGAGCTTATAAATTTTAGAAATTATTCATCTAGAAAATTTCAGTTTAATAATAATCTTAATTTAATAATTGGGAATAATGGTCAAGGTAAAAGCAATTTAATTGAAGCTATCCAATTTTTATCGATATCAAAATCAATAAAAACAAATATTTCATTAGAACTTATTAAAAGTGGTTGTATAGAATCATCAATAATAGCCGAAATTACAGATGATGATTCTTTTAAAAACAGTATTCACATTAAATTTAATAATAGAGGCAAACAGATTATACTTAATAATAAATTATTAATAAAAAGCAGTGATTTATTAAAAACCTTTAATACGGTTTATATATCCGAAGAAGATATAAATATAGTCAGTGGTTCCCCAGTGGAAAGAAGGCGATTTTTAGATGGGTTTTTAACTAAAACAGATTTTGAATATATGGATAATTTAAAACAATTTAAACAGATAATAAAACAAAAAAGCAAATTACTAAAAGAAGAAAAAATTAATAGAGATATTTTAGTGTTATATAACACTAAATTAATAGGGATTAATAAAATAATTATAAAAAAAAGAAGAAAATTTCTAGAGTATGTTAAAGAAAACATACAGAACTATCTTGAAAATAAATTCCATCATATAAAAAACAAAAAAGTCGAAATAATATATACAAACACACTAAATAATGAAAATGATGAGAAAGAAATGGTAAATAAAGAAATTAAATATAGAGAGTGTTTGTATGGTGCTCATCGAGATGATTTTTCTATTAATTTTCAAGAAAAAAACGTTAAAAAATACATGTCACTTGGACAAAAAAGATTAATATCATTTATCTTAAAGTTAAGCGAGAAAGATTATTTAATAAAATATAAAAAAATCAACCCAGTTATTCTTGTTGATGATGCTTTTAATGGTTTAGATGATCAGACAATAAAAATTACAGAAGAATTATTACAGGATTCATTGCAAAAAATAGTAACAACCACAAATAAAAATAAATTATTTTCAAATATTAATAGCGAAATAAATGAGATAGAAATAAAAGAAAATGCAACAATTTAAAGATATAGTTAATAATTTTAAGAATAAACGTATTAAAGATAATTTCTTAATAAATGATATTTATAAAAAAGTAGTAAATGAACAAATATTATCGAAAACCGTTTCTATAAATTATAAAAACAAAGAGTTATTTCTTGAAATATCCGATAATGCATGGGCAAATGAAATTTTAAACCTTAAAACAACTTTATTAAAAAAAATGAAGGAACATTTTAGTGATATAAAAAACATCAAAATAAGAGTAAATTTAAATTCAAAAAAAGAAGAGAAACCAAACAATCAAGAAAATACAATTGGTTGTGGATTATGTGGATCCAAATTATTAACTAAAGGGAGTTTATATTGTGTTGTGTGTGAAAATATTAAAGAAAACGAAAAAAGATATCAAGTTTTTAAAATAATTAAAGAAACACCTTGGATATCTTATAATGATCTTGAAATAAAAGATCAAAAATCATTTACAGAGCAGGATTTTTATAGAGAAAAGAAGTTTCAAATTAGAAAAATCTATGATACTATTAATCAAGCATATATAAACTTAAAATGTAATAATTCAAATGCAGATTTAAATTATTTTAAAGAGAAAATTGAAGAATTAGTAATTTTAAAATTAAATCTTCAGCCAGAAAGGCTAAAAGAGACGATTATTGAGCAAAATATATCACTCAAGTGGTATAAATTATATAAAACAAACGATCGTTAAAAAGAAGGAGATAATTAAATGGTAGAACACTCGTATGGTGCGTCTGATATTAAGATACTTGAAGGATTGGAAGCAGTACGTAAACGACCAGCGATGTACATTGGTTCAACAAGTATATCAGGATTACATCACTTGGTTTATGAAGTACTAGATAATAGTATTGACGAGGCTTTGGCAGGACATTGTAATGAAGTTAATGTTATTTTTGGTAAAGATGGATCGGTTAAAGTTATCGATAACGGTAGAGGAATTCCAATTGGAATTCTTGAGGAAAAAGGTGTAAGTGCAGTTGAAGTTGTTTTAACTGTGTTACATGCTGGTGGTAAATTTGAAGGAAAAGGATATAAAGTATCCGGTGGGTTACATGGAGTTGGCGTATCATGCGTTAATGCTCTATCCAGAGTACTAGAAGTAGAAGTTTTTCGAGAAAATAAACGATATACTCAAACATTTAAAAAAGGAATACCAACAGCTCCAGGAATAACAGAAGATGTAGAAGGAGATCGTACTGGTACGATTATTACTTTTTATCCGGATGAAACTATTTTTGAAGAAATAGTTTTTGAGTATCAAGTTATTTCATCAAGATGTAAAGAATTAGCGTATTTAAATAAAGGATTACGGATTACTTTATTTGATGCCAGAGAAGAAGAAGAAGTAAAAGATGATTTTAAATTTGACGGTGGAATTATTGAATATATAAAAGCAATCGATGTAAATAAAGAACCATTGCTTAAAGAACCATTTTATATTCAAAAAGAAAAAGATAACATCGACGTTGAAGTTGCAATTCAATACAGCAAAAACTACTATGATGAACATGTTATTTCCTTTGTAAACAATATACGAACACGAGAGGGTGGAACCCACTTATCTGGTTTTCGAACTGCATTAACCAGATCAATAAATTCCTTTGCTAAAAAACATAAAATTTTTAAAGGAAATGAAGTTCTTACGGGTAATGATGTAAAAGAAGGGTTAACCGCTATTATTTCAGTAAAAGTACAAGATCCGCAGTTTGAAGGTCAAACAAAAAGCAAGCTAGGTAATAGTGATGTTCGAGGTGTAGTAGATAGTGTTGTTGCAGAAGGTTTAGAGTTAGCTCTTGAACGAGACCCAAATATTGCAAGATCGATCATTCAAAAGGCAGTACTTGCTGCAAATGCACGAGAAGCAGCAAGAAAAGCACAAGATCTTGCCAGAAGAAAAAATGTACTAGAAAGTACAACGTTACCTGGAAAATTATCAGATTGTACTGAAAGTGATCCTTCAAAATCGGAGATATTCATTGTTGAGGGAGATAGTGCGGGCGGCAGTGCTAAGCAGGGTAGAGATAGATACTATCAAGCGATATTGCCATTAAGAGGTAAAATAATTAACGTTGAAAAAGCTCGACTGGATAAACTATTAGCGAATGAAGAAATAAAAGCGTTAATTACAGCTATTGGACCAGATGTTGTAGCAAGAATTGATAAATCGGAAGACCTTGATAGAGAAGAAGTATTAAAGAAGGTCAGATATCATAAAATAGTAATTATGACCGACGCGGATGTTGACGGAGCTCATATTCGAACGCTTTTACTGACATTTTTTTATCGATATGCAAGAGAGCTAGTTGAAGCAGGATTATTATATGCTGCTCAGCCTCCGTTGTATTTGATAAAAAAAGGAAGTACAAAGGAATATATTTACAATGAAGAGCAAAAAAAAGAAGTTTTAAGCCAAATGACCCTTAGTGGTATTCATATAGAAACAAAAGATAACAAAAAAATATTTGAAGGGGCACAAATATTAACTTTTACTGAAAAACTAAAGAAATTTAAAGAAATCTTGTTAGAAGCAGATAAGCATCTTTATAGCAAAGAATTGCTTCTAAAAGTTATTTTTGAAATGGACATTCAAAGATTTATTGAAATAAAAAAATTAGTAAACGAATATAATGAAGAAAAATTAGCTGAAATTGAAAAAGAGGAAGAATTATTTCTTATTAAGTTAATTCAAGAAAAACAACAAAACTTGGATACAATGAGAGAAGTAATGCATTATACGGAAGATATTAAGGAATCCGAAAATGCACCTTATGAACTAACGGTGAATGGAGAAAAAAGCGAGATAGAATCCAATGACATGTTGGTAGAGTATATTGAAAGAGTATCGTCAAAAGGCATTACGCTTCAACGATATAAAGGTTTAGGGGAAATGAATCCAGAACAATTATGGGAAACAACAATGGACCCCATGCAGAGAACGTTGCTTCGAATTAATTTAGATGATGTTGAAGTGGCAGATGAAATATTTACGATCCTGATGGGTAGTGAAGTTGCACCTAGAAAAGAATTTATTGAAGAATATGCAAAAAAAGTAAAATGGCTCGACGTTTAATAACGAGGGTTTAAGGAGAAATAGATGGAAAAACAAGAGGATTTGTTTTCAGGTAACATAAAAAATATCAATATTGAAGATGAAATGAAATCGTCCTATATCGATTATGCTATGAGCGTAATCGTTGGTCGAGCATTACCAGACGTTAGAGATGGATTAAAACCAGTCCATAGAAGAATTCTATATGCAATGTATGAGCAGGGAATTACGCATGATAAATCCTATAAAAAAAGTGCCAGAGTCGTCGGGGAAGTTTTAGGTAAATATCATCCCCATGGAGATACCGCTGTATATGATGCAATGGTGCGTATGGCACAGCCATTTTCTCTGCGATACATGTTGGTTGATGGCCAAGGTAACTTTGGTTCAGTCGATGGTGATAGTGCAGCGGCAATGCGATACACCGAAGCCAGAATGAGTAAAATTGCAGGAGAGATGTTATCCGATATCGATAAAAATACCGTTGAATTTTCTCCAAATTTTGATGAATCATTAAAAGAACCAACTGTTATGCCATCAAAACTACCAAACTTACTTATGAACGGGAGTTCTGGTATTGCTGTTGGTATGGCAACGAATATTCCTCCCCATAATTTAGGAGAAGTAGTCGATGCGATTATTGCATTAATTCATAAACCTGAAATAACAATTCCAGAACTGATGGAACATATAAAAGGGCCAGATTTTCCAACAGCTGCACAAATTTGCGGTCGTGCAGGAATTATTGAAGCATACACAACTGGACGAGGGATTATTAAGCTTCAAGCAAAATACAAAATAGAAGAAGTAAAAGCTAAAAAAAGAAAAGCAATTATTGTTACAGAACTACCATATACAGTTAATAAAGCACAATTAATATTAAAAATTGCAGATTTAGTTAAGAACAAAGATATAAATGGTATTGCGGATTTACGAGATGAGTCTGACCGAAAAGGGATGCGAGTTTATATTGAGCTTAAACGAGAAGCAAATGAGGAAATCGTCATTAATCAGCTAATGAAACACACACAATTACTGATGAGTTATGGTATCAATATGGTTGCATTAGATAATAATCAGCCAAAGGTTATGGATTTAAAAACAATGCTCGTGAAGTTTGTTGAGCATCGATTTATTGTTGTTAAACGCGGTGTTGAGTTTGACCTTAAAAAAGCACAAGCACGGTCTCACATATTAGAAGGACTAAGAATCGCATTACAACATTTAGATGAAGTTATTGAACTTATTAAGAGTAGCGCCAATGGTCTTGAAGCGAAAGAACGACTTATGGCGACGTACAAACTATCTGATATCCAAGCTCAGGCGATATTAGACATGAGACTTCAACGATTAACAGGATTAGAACGTGATAAGATTGAAATAGAATATAATGAATTACAGGAAAAAATAAAAGATATGATCGACATATTATCTAAGAAAGAAAGAATTTTTGATATTATAAAAGGCGATTGTATTGAAATAAAAGAACGATTTGGTGACAAACGACGAACAGAAATTACATCAGCGTTTGAAGATTTTGATATGGAAGATCTTATACAAGAAGAAAAAGTATGTGTGTTTATTACTAAATTCGGGTTTGTAAAACGAGTTTCCCTTGATACTTTCAGAACACAGCTAAGAGGTGGTCGTGGTATTGGTGGAATGGTCACGAGGGAAGGGGATATAATAGAAAAAATATTTACGACCTCAACTCATAGTTATTTAGTTTGTTTTACTAATACGGGTAAAGTATATAAAACAAAAGTGTTCCACATACAAGAAGAGTCCAGATACAGCAAAGGGTCCTCTATTGCTAATATTCTAAATTTAGATGAAAAAGAAAAAGTAACAACGGCTGTTGTTATAGACGATTTCTCAGCAGATAATAATCTCTTTTTTACGACAAAAAAAGGAATTGTAAAACGTGTTCATGTGGATCAGTTCCAAAACATCAGAACCAGTGGTATTAGAGCGATTACCCTTGATGATGGAGATGAATTACGATGGGTTGAGCTAACAAATGGAAAACAAAATGTATTGCTTGTTAGTAAAGAAGGTATGGTTATTCACTTTGCAGAAACAAAGGTTAGAGCAATGGGACGAAATGCACGCGGAGTGAAAGGTATGGAACTAAACCCCGGTGATGAGATTGTAGATAACAGTATCAAAGAAGTCGATCAGGAAAAGGTCTTTTTATTATTATTAGCTGAATCAGGAATTGGAAAGAGAACTCGCTTAGCAGATTATCGCTTACAAAATCGAGCAGGGAAGGGTCTTCGAGGAATGAAGTTGAAAAAGAACGATCTACTTGCCGGTGGAACGATTGTTGATAAAGACGATGAAATACTAATTGTAACTAAAAACGGAACTGTTGTCAGACAACTGGTTGCAAGAATTTCTGTTCAAGGACGTGCAGCAAGAGGGG
>Ga0154585_1086_pt3 | contig 17914 bp, 21 predicted proteins | sample RifGroF2_FD_116014 | JGI IMG/M metagenome (GOLD analysis project Ga0154585, IMG submission 116014) | Candidatus Margulisbacteria bacterium GWF2_35_9 | reverse complement strand
TTGCCATCAAAAAGCGACAGACTAAAGGAAAATTTGCCGGCGGAGCCATTAGTTTTAAAATGGAAGGGGTTATTCAGTTATCAACGGGTGCTACGATTGAGCTGATTGCTCCAACTTCAATATCAAAAGTAATCAAGAAAAATCCACTGCCGGAAGCAAAACTGTTCGCCTATCAACAAACGGCTTACGAAACGGCATACACGCTGTTAATGTCTAATTAGACGCTTTTTTAGCTTTTTTTTGGAGGTTATATCTCTGAAATATTGAAAATTCCTGCAATTTTATCGTTGTCTATACCTTGTAGTTATTGATGTTGGAATCTTCTCTCTCAGAGACTATATATCGAATAATATTGATATGTCGGCATAAAAGTTCTATACTTGTTTCATCATACAAAAGTAGGTGAATATTTCTATAAACATATGAAAAAACTTAAATTTTTAATTATTGATTTAATGAGACAAATACTACAGAAAGATGTACTTAATCAATCAGCAATAGTTGCCTTTAACGCTTTCTTTTCAGCATTTTCTATGTTGTTTCTAGCAACAACTATCATAGGTTTTTTTTCAGAAGAATATAAGCTATATGAAAACCTTATAGTAGTTACCTCAAAGTATATGCCTCCGGAAATAATAAGAATTATTGCTGATAATGCTTATGCGGTTTTACCTGACGAATCTTATACCGCGGTTATTCTGAGCCTTGTATTTGCTCTGTTTATGGGTACAAATGTTTTTCATATTCTTATCAGTATACTTAATTCAATAAACGGTATTAAGGAGACGAGATCTTTTGTTAAGGTGCGCTTACTATCTTTATTTTTTTTAATTCTTTTTATCATCTTTACTGTAATTGCAGCTGCTTTGTTATTTAAATGGAGTTTTATATGTAAATCTGTACTGTGTTCTTTTGTATGGTTAGCAGTAGCAGTCTTCATAATATCTTTTGCTGTCAGTTATTTTATTAAAAAAGGGCTAAACTTACCATTTAGATTACCGGAAATATTTCCGGGAGGGCTTTTCTATGCTGTCAGTTTTATTATTATCAATAAGATGCTTCAAAGTATATTTATAATTATTTCCGGATCGAATGCTACTTATGGAACATTAAGCGCAATAATGTTTATATTAACCTGGTTTCAATTAAACTCATTTCTTCTTATTATTAGCTCGATGATCATAGTAATCATAAAAAGTCGGAAAGTTGTGAACGTTCAAGCAGGATAATATATAAATGAATATTGGCTGAAAAAAGAACCAAACATAACAGATATTGCTGTTACAGCGCTATAGGCACCAACGGATGCAAAAAATACAACTGCTGGAAGCGAAGTTGTTCGCTTATCAACAAACAGCCTACGAAACCGCATATACGCAGTTAGTGTCTGTTATATAATCTTTCGGATATCTACTGGAACCATTCCAGCTCTTTTAGCGGCATCCAAGCCAGGTTCGCCATCTTCAAAAACCATGCAGTATTCAGGTTCTATTTTTAATAGTTCGGCACAACGAAGAAATGTATCTGGATACGGTTTATGATGAACGACATCTTCTGCGGCAACTAAAATTTCAAAATAGGGAGTTAACCCAATCGAATCAATCGTCATTTTTGCAATTGCTTTTCTGGAACCGGTTCCAAGTGCCATTGGTAATTTCCCATAATAATCTTTAACAATTTGGACGACCGGGTCAATCGCTTTTATTGAAGTCGTTTTGACAATTTCAAGAAATGCTTCTGCTTTTTGTTTGGAAATATCAGCCGGACTGAGTGATAAGCTATATTTTTCGTTTATAACGTGAACTACTTTTTCGGCCGGTATTCCTGCCATAGAATAATAGAAGTCTTCATCCAGAGAAAAACCATTACTTGCTGCAATTGTGCACCACGCTTTGTAGTGTGTGGGCATTGAATCTGCAAGAGTGCCATCGATATCAAATATAAGGGCTTTAATATGTGCGTCGATTTTAAAAATGATAATTTCTCCGCTTGAAATCTTACCATATATTGGTTAATTATATATCCCCCTCTTTTTCAAGAGAGGGGTTAGGAGTGAGTTAGCTGTAAACATTAAAATTTAACGGTGGATAATTTGAAAAAAGCTTCGATAAATTTATATAACGTGGGGAACTTTACCACAAAAAAACTAGGGGAGGAAACAATGAACATCGAAACAACCAATGAAAAAAAAGTATACACCGAGGAATCGTTTTATAAGGTAGTCAAAACTAATGACCGCAAACCAAATACCTATGATCAGTTTATTGATCGTCTTTTAGATGAAATATATGTAGATTAAACCTGTATCATCATATAAATCACTAACGTTTTGCATTTTGATATTAAGATATGATACTCTTTATTTAGGTTATGTAAAAAGGGGTGGAGTATATTGAGAAATGTAAGATTGGAGCAAAAGGGGAAAGCCCGACTAATTTATATAGAGGGAGATATTGAGTTTGATGACGCTGATAAGCTGGAAGAAAAGTTTTTGCAGATTTTAAAAAGTGAACAATCAAACATTATTGTAGAATTATCAGATTGTGTTTATATTGATAGCCATGGGCTAGCTTGTCTTTTTAACGGTCATAAAACATATAAAGAAAAAAATCGTCGTTTTCTTTTGTGTAATCTTCATGAGAGTCTGAAAGAAATATTTTCAATGACAACCATCGGTAAATATCTAAGTATTTTTGATACACTCGAACAGGCGTTAGTTGTAGCAGGTTAGAAAAGGTTTCTTCGCATTATTGATTCACAATTTCTGTAGAAGCAGTTAAAATGAACCAGCAATGCATATTGAAACCGGTAAAAAATATAAATTTCATCAAATAATTAACTCGCTAGTTGACCTTGGGTACCACCGCGTTCCCTTAGTTTTAAATCCTGGGGATTATTCAGTAAGAGGCAGTATTATTGATGTTTTCCCTGGCAATCAAAATTTGCCGATTCGTATCGAATTATTTGATGATGAAATAGAAGAAATTCGTACATTTGAACCTAATTCGCAACATTCAATTTCAATAATAAAAGATACGACCATTCTAGTTCTTGAAGAAGATCATATCCATAAAGCATATGTTATTCCCCATGAAATATTATTCAATCTTCAAATTGGGGATCCGGTTGTTCATATCCATCATGGGATAGGAACTTATCGTGGATTGGAACGGATGAAAATTCAGGAATTTGAGGGGGAATACGCGGTTGTCGAGTATCAGGAATCCGATAAAATATTTATTCCCATTGAACAACTAACTCGAATATATAAATATACGGGTGCATCAGCACCGGAAATAAATTCATTAAGAGATGATAAATGGCAGAAAGTTAAAAAGCGGGTATCAAAAGCGGTTAAAAATGTGGCAAAAGATTTGTTCCATTTATACAAGACTCGAAAAATTAAAACAGGTTTTCCGTTTACTGAGGAGACTGAGCTGGATTTGGAACTGGATAGAACGTTCCCATACAAACTAACAGATGATCAGACCAAGGCGATAGAAGATGTTAAAAAAGACATGGAGTCAACCCGTGCAATGGATCGATTGATTTGTGGGGATGTCGGTTTTGGAAAAACAGAAGTAGCAATCCGAGCGGCATTTAAGGCTGTCATGAGTAAAAAACAAGTAGCGATATTAACTCCGACAACACTTTTGTCTAAACAGCATTTCAAGGTGTTTAATGAACGGTTTTCTGAATTTGGAATCATTGTGGAATATTTAAATCGTTTTAAAACACGAAAACAACAGAAAGAAACGTTAGAACGAATGAAAACGGGTCGAGTAGATGTTCTTATCGGAACACATCGTTTATTGCAGGATGATGTAGAATTCAAGGATCTAGGATTATTAATTATAGATGAGGAACAGCGCTTTGGAGTGATGGCCAAAGAAAAAATAAAGCAGATTAAGACAAATGTAGATGTCTTAACATTATCGGCAACGCCTTTGCCAAGAACTTTATATCTATCGATTTCGGGAATACGCGATATCAGTGTTATTAATACCCCACCACTGAAACGATTACCAATTGTTACTGAGTATCATCTATTTGATATGGATTTTATCAAACAGAAAATTGAATTTGAATTAACGCGAGGCGGGCAGATATTTATATTGCATAATCGGATTCACGACATTATTCATTTGCAGAATAAAATAAAGACAATGTTGCCGAACGTTGAAGTTCATATTGCTCATGGACGGATGCATTCCAGAGAGTTAGAGCAACTCATGATCGATTTTTATGATAATAAATATAGTGTATTATTATCAACTACGATTATTGAAAATGGGATTGATATTCCCAATGTTCATACCATTATAGTTGATGATGCCGAACGATTTGGTTTGGCACAGCTTCATCAATTACGAGGTAGAGTCGGACGTGATGAGACCCAGTCTTATGCTTACCTGTTATATCGTCACGAAGGAATACTGACTCCGGAAGTTTTAGATAGGTTTGAGGCGCTGATACAGTTCACAACCCTTGGTTCTGGTTATGATATTTCCTTAAGAGATTTAGAGTTAAGAGGTATCGGCAATATATTGGGAACTGAGCAAAGTGGATACATGGAAGCCGTTGGATTTGAATTGTATATGCATTTACTGAATGAAGCGATTGCAAGAGAAAAAGGTCAATTTATTGAACGAAAGGGCCTCCTTAATTTATCAAATAAAACAGCGGCTTATATTCCAGAGGACTACATTCCAGATATGACTATCCGATTAGCGTTGTATAAACAGATTGCAGAGATAGAAACGTTATCAGATGTGTTCCAACTAAAAATGGATTGTGAAGATCGATATGGTCCATTGCCGGAGAATTTGTATGTTATGATGGAAGTAATAAAAGACAGTTTGGATAAAGGGTAAAAGATGTATGCGAATTGAAAAAATTACAAGTAATCAAAATGACAAGTTCAAGTTATTAGGTCACTTGCATCAAAAAAAATGGCGTGACAAAACCACGCTTTTTATAGTCGAAGGCAAGAAAGAAATTAAACAGGCGTTAAAAAACGACTATATTATTGAAAGTATTTGGTTCGTTGAGTCTAAGCAACAGGATGTTCTGGATTTGGAACCGCTTATAGGTGAAAAAATTTATGGATTTCAAATAACAGAGGATATGTTTTCAAAAATCGGATATCGGGAGAAGACTGAAGGGATCATCGCTGTTTTTCAACAAAAGAAATTGCAAGTCATAAAAGGTGGTACCAATAGAATAAATAATACATCATTAATAATTGTGGCAGACAATATTGAAAAACCAGGGAATATAGGTGCCTTGTTTAGGACGGCTGATGGTGTCGGTGCCGCTGGATTAATATTAACCAATCAAATAGTTGATATTTATAATCCTAATATTATTCGCAATAGTGTTGGAACATTTTTCAGTGTTCCTTTCTTTATTATGGAAACAAAGGATGCTTGGGACTGGTTGACTGAACAATCCTATAAAATAGTAATCGCAAGCCCTCAATCGCAAACAATGTATTATGAGGCAGATATGAGAGGGAATATTGCGATTATATTGGGAAATGAGCATTCAGGGGTATCAAAGTCTTGGGAAAAAAGAGAGTCCCTAAAGATTAAGATTCCAATGAATGGGGTGAATGATTCTTTGAACGTGAGTGTTAGTAGTGGAATTATAAGCTATGAATGGTTTAAACAGAACCAGTCCAGTTAAAAATAATAAGACGGCATTCATTACCGTTTTTGTATTGTTTGCCTTGATTATGTTATCCGGACTATTGTATTTTCGCTTAGAGATATTAACCGAGAAGCACCAGCAAAATGTACTCCTTAAGGATCGTATTAATGGAGAAGTTGAAGAGTTTAATGGCAGATAATTATTCTGTTGACTTCTACTAATCGTATTCCTATAATAACAAGCCACAAATAAAAAGGTATAAAAAATGAAAATTGATCTGACAAAACTATTATCAGAAATTGGGTTAAATGAATCTACGGAAGAAAAACTGCAACTCGAAGAAGAGTTGCTAGAGGATATTTCTGTTTCTGGAGAAGTTGAGATATCTCTACATCTTTTGAATGCTGGAGATAGAATATTAGCAAATGGACAGATTAATGCAACTCTAAATCAGATATGTGGTGTTTGTCTGACGCCGTTTAAGTCAAAAATGACTTTTAACTTTGAAGAAAATATTGCAAATGAGTTAGAGGAAAAGTCAACAAACAACAAAGAATTAGAGCTAAATGTCGATGACATATTCTTTACTTATAATGAGAATAAAGAGCTTGATTTAACGGAATTTGTCCGTGAACTAGTTATTTTAAATTTGCCAATTGCGGCAAAATGTGATATTAATTGCATGGTTAAAAGCAATACTAAAACTAAAGTAATTGATCCAAGATTAAAAGTTCTTGAAAAATTTAAAACGGAGGATTAAGAATGGCAGTACCTAAGAAAAAGACAACCAAAGCTAAAAGAGATCAGAGAAGAGCGCATTGGAAGGTAACCAAAAGTGAAGTTTCAAAGTGTCCAAGTTGTGGAGCATTTGTTAGACCTTATCACGTATGTATTGAGTGTGGGAAATATAAAGGTAGACAAGTTTTGGCTATTAAAGAAGAGACAGCAAGTTAATAACCAACTGAATTTATGAAAATCGCAATAGATGCTATGGGTGGCGATCATGCGCCCCATAATGAAGTATTAGGTGCTTTAAGAGCAGTGAAGATGGACGAGTCCATCTACGTTGTGTTGGTTGGTAAAAAGAATCTTCTCGAAGAAGAATTAGCTAAGCACGAAAAATCCGATCGTATTTCAATTGTCCATGCCGATGACATTATTACTATGCATGAATCACCCGTTAAAGTTCTTAAAGAAAAGAAACCGACTTCACTCAGAATTGGTTTGAAGTTGTTAAAAGATAAGGAAGTAGATGCCTTTGTTTCTGCTGGAAACACAGGTGCAGTAATGGCGTTGTCCATTTTTAATCTTGGACGAATAAAAGGCGTTGAACGACCTGCTATTGTTGCGTTATTTCCAACGATTAAAAAACCTCTGGTTATATTAGATATAGGAGCCAATGTTGATTGTAAACCAAAACATTTGGTTCAATTTGCCAAAATGGGGTCAGTTTTTTGTGAAAAGGTTTTAAATAATCCCAATCCTAAGGTAAAACTTCTAAATATTGGGGAAGAAGAAGAAAAAGGAAATGAACTCACGACAGAGACATATCAATTGCTAAAGAATGATAAGGAAATAAATTTTGACGGAAATATTGAGCCGGGTCATTTATTAGATGGAAATACGGATATCGTTGTTTGTGATGGATTTGTTGGAAATGTTATTCTTAAATTTGGAGAAAGTGCTGTAAGAACATTGGGGACTATCATAAAAGAAGAAGTCAAAAAAAGTATTCTTGCTACTATCGGAGGTATCTTTTTAATCCCGGCATTTAAAAAAGTTCGGAAAAAAACAGATTATGATGAGATCGGCGGCACAATGCTTCTGGGGGTAAAGAATGTCGTTATTATTGCTCATGGGTCTGCAAGTCCAAAAGCAATCAGTAATGCTATATTGGAAGCAAAAAAAGTAAAGAATGAGAATGTTATTGAAAAGATAGAAGAAGTGTTGTCGAATTAGTAGGGGACTCGATCAAAACATGAAACAAAACGGACAATCAATTGGGATTATTGGAACGGGAATGGCCGTCCCTAAGCTGAAATTTAAAAATAATGATTTTGTTAAGTTAGGTCTTGAGACTAGTGATGAGTGGATCGCATCCCGTACAGGAATTAATCAGCGATTTATTGCAAAAGAAGAAGCAACGTCAGACTTGGCATACCAAGCAGCAGAAAATGCAATAATTGATGCTGGGATTGAAAAATCGGATATTGATTGTATCATCGTGGCAACAACAACTCCGGATTATCCTTTATTCCCTTCAGTGGCCTGTTTGGTTCAAAATGGATTGGGATTAGATAATATTCCGGCTTTTGATATAAGTGCTGCATGTACTGGGTTTATTTATGCCATGGAAGTTGCAGAAAAAATGATGAGTAGCGGACAATATAAAAATATCTTGGTTATTGGGGCCGATACTCTAAGTAAGAGTTGTAACTGGAAAGATCGATCTACGGTTGTTTTATTTGGTGATGGTGCTGGAGCAGTCGTTTTGGGTGAAGTAAAAAGTGGATATGGAATTTTATCGTCTAAACTTGGTGCTAGAGGTAGCGGATTTGATAAGCTGATTATTCCAAAAGGAGGTTCTCGAACTCCATTAACAAAAGATAATGTTGAGGATGATGACCGATATATTCAAATGGACGGTAAAGCAGTTTATCGATTTGCTGTGAATACAATTGTTAGAGTAGTAGAAGAAGCATTAGCAAAAATAGGAATGAAAAAAGAAGATATTTCATTTTTGATACCGCATCAAGCAAATATCAGAATTATTGATTATGCACGCGAGAAGTTAGGATTGTCTCGTGAGCAGGTATATGTTAATATTGACACGTATGGAAATACCTCAGCCGCTACAATCCCCATTGCATTAAACGAAGTTTGTTCAAAAAAGTTAATTCGCAATGGAGATATATTGGTTACGGTTGGGTTTGGTGCCGGGTTAACGTACGGTACTAATGTAATAAAGTGGTTTAGTAAATAAAGGAGGAGAGAAGAGTGGATTATTTTTTATCAGATGAACAGAAAATGATCGTGGATTTAGCAAGAAAAATAACTCAGGAGCAAATCGTTCCAAATCGGGCAAAATTAGATGAGGAAGAGGCGTTTCCAACTGAGATATTGAAAAAGATTGCAGAAGCAGATCTATTTGGATTATATATTCCAGAAGAATATGGTGGGTTCGGCGGAGGAGTGATGGATTTTTGTCTTGCCGTCGAGGAATTTAGTAAAGGATGTATCGGTGTATCTGTTTCTTTTGCAGCAAATGCGTTGGGATCATATCCAATTCTTGGGTTTGGTACTGATGAACAAAAGAAAAAATACATGCCGGATATTGCATCTGGCAAAAAATTAGCTGCATTTGGTTTAACAGAAGCAAATGCAGGATCAGATGCTGCCGGTGTTCAAACGACTGCAGTTTTGAAAGGGGATCACTATATTCTAAACGGTACAAAACAGTGGATTACTAATGCAGGCGAAGCAGATACGTATACAGTCATTGCCATTACAGATAAATCAAAAGGAGCACGTGGTGCGTCTGCCTTTATTCTTGAAAAAGGAATGGAAGGATTTACTTTTGGTAAAAAAGAGAAAAAACTAGGAATTCGTGCCTCAGCGACTAGGGAGCTTATATTTCAGGACGTGAAAGTTCCCAAAGAAAACCTATTAGGAAGAGAAGGAATGGGATTTATTGTTGCTATGAAAAATCTTGACCATTCACGACCCGGAATTGCTGCTCAAGGTGTTGGATTGGCTCAGGGTGCGTTAGATGAAGCGGTTAAATATGCCAGAGAGCGTGTGCAATTTGGAAAACCGATTTCTGCATTAGCAGTAATTCAGCATATGTTAGCGGATATGGGTACTAAAACTGAGGCAGCACGTGCATTATTATATGCAACAGCAAGGTTCATTGATAGCAAACCAAAAGACATATCTAAAATGTCGGCCATGTCAAAATTATTTGCTACCGACACTGCTATGGAAGTTGCAAATGATGCACTTCAAGTATTTGCAGGTTATGGATATATGAGAGAGTACCCAATGGAAAAATATTTTAGAGATGCTAAAATCCTTCAGATATACGAGGGGACTAATCAAATTCAACGAAATGTTATTGGAGCTCAATTGATTAAAGAAAGCGCTGCAAAGAAGTAGTTAAAGGAGTATGAGAAAATGCATATAGTTGTTTGTATTAAACAAGTACCGGATACGAATGAAGTAAAAATTAATCCGGAAACCAATACATTAATCCGAGAAGGGATTCCTTCCATTATTAATCCATTTGATGAAAATGCGGTAGAGGAAGCACTCAGAATTAAGGAAAAATGTGGTGGTAAGGTAACTGTTATCAGCATGGGGCCTCCGCAAGTGGAGTCTACCTTAAGAGACACTCTGGCAATGGGCGTGGATGATGTTCTGTTAATTAGCGATAGGGCGTTTGCAGGTGCTGATACATTGTCAACATCCTATACTCTAGGAAAAACAATAGAAAAATATTTAAGTGATTATGATCTAATTATTTTTGGAAAACAAGCTATAGATGGCGATACGGCACAAGTAGGCCCGGGTGTTGCAGAATATCTAAATATTCCTCAGATGACGTATGTTGTCGAAATTGATGAGGTATCTAAGGATACTCTTACTGTTAAGCGTGAGCTTGAGGAAGGTTATGAAGTGGTTACATCAAAAATGCCAGCGGCTATAACGGTAATTAAGGGAATAAATGAGCCTAGATATCCATCATTAAAGGGAAAGATGAAAGCAAAATCTGCACAAGTTAAAATTATTAATGCGGCTGATATTGACGCTGATCCTGAAAGAATCGGCTTAAAGGGTTCTCCAACGTGGGTGAGTAAAATATTTACACCGCCAGCAAAAGGAAACACAGAAAAAATTGTAGATGATAATGGTTCTTCAGCGACGATCATTATTGATAGATTGAAAAAACTACAAGTTATATAGGAGTTAGGCGTAAATGACGAATGAAATTAGAGTAATAACAGAAAAGTGTAAGGGGTGTAATCTTTGTGTTAAGGCATGTGGATTTGGTGCAGTAACTATAAAAGATAAACTAGCAATTATTGATCTTGCAAAATGTACATACTGTGGAGCTTGTGAGGATGTTTGTAAATTTAAAGCAATCGAGATAATAAGAGATGATGTTGATCGTTCCGGGTTTAAATCTTATAAAGGTGTTTGGGTTTACGGAGAAAATAGAGATGGCGAGTTTGCAGAAGTTGTTTTTGAATTGATTGGTGAAGGCAAAAAACTAGCCAAAAAATTAAATGAAGAATTATCTGTTATCGTTATTGGTGATAAATCCAAGGATTTAATTGATAAATTGACTCCTTTTGGTGTTGATAATGTTTATTACAAGGAAGATAAAGTATTGAAAGACTATGAAACAAATACGTACACCAGAGTAATTGAAGATGCTATTAAAGCATATAAACCCAGTATTATTTTATATGGAGCTTCTTCTGAGGGGCGATCAGTTGCACCTAGAGTGGCTGCTCGGGTTAAAACAGGGTTAACTGCAGATTGCACCGGTTTGGATATTAATCAGGATAATGATTTGGCTCAAACGCGACCAGCATTTGGTGGCAATATTATGGCGACGATTCTGTGTACTAGAAGACCACAAATGGCAACAGTTAGACCCCATGTAATGTCAAAGGCGGAAAAAACAAAATCTGCAACAAAAATTAATATTGTTGAGCTAAAAACACAAGTAACCAAAGAAGATCTTCATACAAAAGTGATTAAATATGTAAAAGAAGCAAAGGGAAATGTTAATCTTGTTGAGGCAGATATTATCGTAACTGCAGGTAGAGGTATTCAGGGGCCGGAAAACTTGAAACTAATACAGGACTTGGCTGATGCATTAGGTGGATGTGTTGGCGCGTCAAGAGCGGTTGTGGATGCTGATTGGATCGACCATTTCCATCAGGTCGGACAAACTGGTAAAACAGTTCATCCCAAAATTTATATTGCATGTGGTATATCTGGAGCAATTCAGCATGTTGCTGGGATGTCGTCTTCGGATATGATTATTGCGATAAATAAGGACCCAGAGGCTCCGATTTTTAATGTTGCTGATATTGGTATTGTAGGAGATTTATTTCAAGTAATTCCGAAATTGATCAAAGAATTAAAAAAATAACGGATTGAAAGATTAATAATTATACATTTGAATTAAGTGACAGTACAAAAGTAGAATTGCGATATGGGAATTATTGAAGTAAAAATATAATCCTAGATAGGAGGAAACATGAGTTTAAAAGGGAAAACGGCAGTTGTTACTGGAGGGTCAAGAGGAATCGGAAAAGCAATTTCGATGAAGTTGGCTAAACAGGGTGCCAATATTGTTGTTCTAGATATGGTGATAAGTGATGAAACCATTGATGAAATTAAAAAACTAAAAGTTAAAGCTATTGGGATTGAAACAAATGTAACAGATGAAGTTTCCGTTAACGAAGCAATCAAGAAAGTCTTGGAGACCTTTGAAACCATAGATATTGTTGTTAACAATGCTGGTATCACGAAAGATAATCTGTTGCTGAGAATGAAGAAAGAAGATTGGGATGCCGTTATAAATGTTAATTTAACAGGAGCCTTTAATGTTCTGAAAGCGGTGAATAAACCGATGTTTAAGCAAAGGAGCGGAAAAATAATTAATATCGCTTCCGTAGTTGGGTTAATGGGCAATGTTGGTCAAGCAAATTATGCTGCGTCTAAAGCAGGGTTAATTGGAATGACTAAAACATTAGCGAGAGAATTTGCAACACGAAATATTCAAGTTAATGCTGTTGCACCCGGATTTATTAATACGGAAATGACAAAGAAGTTATCCGCAGAAGTTGTGGATTATTTTATAAAGAATATTCCGTTGGGAACCTTTGGTGAAGCAGAAGACGTGGCAAATGCCGTTGCATTTTTAGCCGGACCGGATTCAAATTATATAACCGGTCAGGTTGTTAATGTCGATGGTGGTATGGTAATGTAATGTTAGTTTTAGTTTTGTAAATAATAAGGAGGTGAATACAATGAATGAACAAGAAATATTTCAAAAAATTAAAGCAGTAGTTGTAGAACAATTAGGAGTTAGTGAAAGTGAAGTAACAAAGGAAGCTTCTTTTGTTGACGATTTAGGTGCGGATTCATTAGATAGCGTTGAGTTACTAATGGCACTTGAAGAAGAATTTGGTACAGAAATATCAGATGAAGACTCAGAAAAATTAAAAACGATTGCAGATACAGTAACCTATATTAAGGGCAAACTTTAAAAAACTAAACAATCAGCAAGAACATCAGTAATGGTGCTCTTGCTGATTAAGGAAAAATCAAATATGAAGTATAATCCATTACAAATAAGAGGGCTAAAGCCTGTTATTCCAATAATACAAGGTGGAATGGCAGTAAGAGTTTCCACAGGGAAACTAGCAGGAGCAGTTGCTAAATGTAATGCAGTTGGTGTTATAGGTGGCTCAGGTATGAGCGTTGAGGAACTGAAGGAAGAAATATCAATTGCAAGAAAAATAGCGGAAGGAAAAGGAATCATAGCAGTTAATATAATGGTAGCTGCTCACGATTTTTTAGAGTTAGTGCAAGCATGCATAGATGAAAAAGTAGAATTATTAATAGCAGGTGCAGGTTTTTCTATGGATGTTTTTAAAATGACAAAAGGAACCTCAACAGCTTTTGCTCCGGTAGTATCGTCGGCAAAAGCTGCAAAACTGGGTTTAAAATTAGGTGCTGATGCAATAATCGTTGAGGGAAAAGAAGCAGGTGGCCACCTTGGGACAGATCGACCTATAAGAGAGATATTAAAAGAAGTTCTAGAGGTCATTGATGGGAAAGTTCCTGTTATTGGTGCTGGTGGAATTCTTCATGGTTCAGATATATGCGAAATCCTAAAAATGGGTGCTGATGGAGTTCAAATGGCAACTCGATTTGTGCTAAGCGATGAATGTATTGTTGATGATAAATATAAACAGTATTACCTTAATCATTCTAAAGAAGATATGCATGTGTTCTTAAGTCCGGTTGGGTATCCCGGTCGAGCTATTATGACCAAATTTTTGCAAAAAGTAGAAAATAAGCAGATTGGGAAATTTCCTTGCAAGCATTTATGTTTAAAGTCTTGTAATAGAAGATTTTGCATCATTGAGGCATTAGTTAGCGCTCAAGCAGGTGATGTTGACAATGGGATTGTGTTCGCCGGTGAAAGATTTTCTGAGATAAAGGATATTCTTCCGGTAAAAACGATTATTGATAATTTACTTGAAGAAATCAAAAACTGTTAGGGAGGACTGAACAAACATGAAAAAAAGAGTAGTTATTACAGGTTTAGGTACATTGAATCCAGTTGGGAACAGTGTCAAGGAAAGCTGGGATAGCTTATTAGCCGGAAAGAGCGGTATTGATATAATTAAAGCAGATTATGACTACTCCACATTTCCAACTCGGATTGCCGGGGAAGTTAAGAACTTCAATCCTGAAGAATATGGAATTAGTGCAAAAGATGCTAGAAAAATGGCTCGTTTTATTCAGTTTGCGATTGCAGCATCAAAAGAAGCGGTTGAAGATTCAGGACTAAATATTGAAAGTGAACAGGAAAAAATCGGAGTTGCCATCGGATCGGGTATTGGTGGAATTGATATTTTAGAAGAGCAGGCTAGGAACTTAATGGAAAAAGGTGTAAGACGCGTTTCTCCATTTACTGTTCCGATGATGATTGCAAATATGGCAGCTGGTTTAGTAGCGATAGAGTTTAAGGCTAAGGGCCCAAATTTTTGTACTGTAACGGCCTGTGCATCAGGGACTCACTCCATTGGAGATGCCTATAAGTTAATTCAGGATGGTTCTGTGATTGCCATGATAGCTGGTGGCGCAGAAGCTTCCGTAACACCACTTGGATTAGCTGGATTTTGTGCAGCCAAGACACTATCAACAAATAATGAAAATCCACAGAAAGCAAGTCGTCCCTTTGATAAAGACAGAAGTGGTTTTGTTATGGGCGAAGGTGCTGGCATTTTGATTTTAGAAGAATATGAACATGCAAAAAAAAGAGGCGCTAAGATATATGCTGAGGTAGTGGGTTATGGCTTAAGTGGAGACGCTTACCATATGACGGCTCCTCCTGAAGGCGGAGAAGGCGCTGTAAGAGCAATAAAGATGGCTTTAGATGATGCTGGTATTGTCCCGAAAGAGGTTGACTATGTGAATGCACATGGTACGTCTACTACCTTGAATGATCGAGAAGAAACCAGAGCAATTAAAACTGTGTTTGCAGATCATGCTAAGAAGTTGATGGTAAGTTCAACAAAATCGATGACAGGCCACTTACTTGGTGCAGCTGGAGCTATTGAGGGTGTGTTTTTAGCAAAATCAATTGAAACAGGAGATATTCCTCCGACAATTAATTATGAAACGCCGGATGATGAAATGGATTTGGATTACGTACCAAATAAGGCAAAACATAAAGATATTAAATATGGAATATCAAACTCGTTCGGTTTTGGTGGGCATAACGCCGTACTAGTGTTCAAAAAAGTTTAAAGAAATATATGTTGATTGCCGGCGTTGACGAAGCTGGAAGAGGCCCATTAGCTGGACCAGTCGTTGCGGCGGCAGTCATTTTTAACCCCGGACAAGATAAAAGCATTTACTCAGATTCCAAAAAACTAAAACCTCAAAAAAGAGAAGAACTGTATCAAATTATTATGAGGGATTCTTTTTCAGTCGGAATTGGTTTGGTTAATCAAGAAGAAATAGATCGAATCAATATACTTCAAGCAACATTTGTGGCGATGAAATTGGCATTAGGGCGATTAAAAAATATACCGGATATTACATTAATAGACGGCAATAAAATGCTTCCCAATTATAGCTATAAACAAAAAGCGATTGTAAAAGGCGATGATAAAGTGTCGGTAATTTCGGCAGCATCAATTGTTGCAAAAGTAGTTCGAGATCGCATTATGAGGAGTTATGATAAAATTTATCCGGGTTATGGGTTTTTACAGCATAAGGGTTATGGAACCAAGATCCATATTGAAGCGATTAATAATTTGGGATATAGCCCGATTCATCGTCGATCATTTGATATTTCAAAGCAGTTAAAGCTCTTCTAAGATGACAACAATCTCAAAAAATATTGGTGATAGCGGAGAGCTTTTGGCTAGTCAGTATTTAACTGAAAAATCATATATAATTCGAGAGACAAATTATCATTCAAAATATGGTGAGATTGACTTGATTGCTCAGGATGCTGATACGCTTGTATTTGTAGAAGTAAAAAACTATAGTAAATCGAACTATATCTCACTGTATAATGCTATTTCTAAACACAAACAGCAGAAAATAATCAGAACAGCAAAGAAGTATCTATTAGATAAACAGATTGCTGATATGCCCAGTCGGTTTGATGTGGTTTTGTTTGAAGAAGGCCACTTTATTGAGCATATCGAGGGTGCTTTTTTTATCTAAACTATATTCGACTATCTAGTTTAAATATCTGTCCGGAGATATTTTGTGACTCACAGATATGTTGAATAAATTTGCTCACTTCACAAAGAGTATTAAATCGTTTAAGCATATTTTTATCTGCGTATTTATTTTGAAGGTCTTTCGAAAAGGCCAATGTCTGTTTGCTTTTCATAAATCCAGGGAGTATGGTATTAACCTTAATATTATCCTTTGCATGTTCTTTTGCAATAGAATTTGCAAGGCCGATAAGGCCCGCTTTACTGGCGCTATAACTAATTTGACCAGTATTCCCGATGTAACCAGAATGTGATGAGATAAACACAATATGTGGATTATTGCTTGATTTCATAAGGGGTATAAGTTTTTGACATAGTTGAAAATTTGCAGTCAAATTTTGTTCAATAATTTTCTGAAAGTCCTGCATGTTTTCTTTTATGAGAAGTTGGTTATGAATCACCCCAGCAGTGAGAATAATCGTATCTATTTGAATATTAGGGATTTCAGTCGAATCAATGTCCGATAGATTAAGATACGTTGGATGAAGATTGTGGTTTTTCTTTTTTAAATAATCGAGAGCTTTCGAATTTGAATAGTAGCTAGAAAATACCTGTTGATTCTCCTTTAGATAATCTACGGTTAAACGTAATCCGATACCAGATGAGCCACCAGTAATAAAGATATTTTTCATGAGAATAGTATACTATACATATATAAGTAAAATCCAAAATTCATTACAATGTTGATAATTATTTTTGTCTGTTTCGAAGTTTAGTTAAAAAGAAGCGATAATATCTTCTTTACTGAAACCTTGTTGCATTTCCTTAATCCAATAATTTGATTCAGAATTAGAGCTGTCTTTGCCAAATTTTTCAGTATAGGCAGTGCTAATAGCAAATAGATCATCCTCTAGGTCTTTTGGCGGAAGAATAAGAATGTCATCCTCTGAACTATTATAATTAACAGATGCAAAAAATCCATCTGAATTTAATGAATATCCGAATATATTGGTATCAACCTTTGGGGCATAAACAAATGATTGTGGTATCAAGTCATGGAAAAACTCTGCTACGTTATCTATCCCACTTGTATCATCTACTCCCTTGCCTGTTGAACAGCTGATTAATGCAACAGAACTGTTATCGTTTAAACAATTTCGCAAGATCTCTTTATTATCATCTAAAGAGGTGTTTGTAATAGTAACGCTTTCTTCAGTTCCATAACCAAGCATAAACCCACCTTGCCCACCATGAGCACCAATAATTAATAAATCAGCTTTTTTAGAAGAGCTTGCTTCTTGAATGCTAGATATCATGTTTGTTTCATTTGAAATATCATAATAGACTACTCTGTATGCATTTGTGAGGTCATCTATATGGGAATTAGTGAAGGCCCCATTATAATCAGATTCGTTATATGCAACAATGGCGATAGGCCTTGGATCATCAGCGTCTACGTCTGCGAAGCAATCTTCTCCAAGAGTTGCTCTTAATTGAGATTGAATATCAGGAGTACTGACTGAGTATCTTCCTTTAAGAATGGCTTCACTATTATCAAATCTAGTTGAGGTAGTCGCTATATTATAAATATTAGTAATATTACTATTAACCATATCCTTTGTAATACCGTATTCACTTAACGATTCCCAGTCCAGATTTAATTCAAAATCTGGATCATGTGGCTTAAAATTATCTTGAATAATTCTCCCATTAGTATCAATATATCCACTTGATTGTAGAGCGTTTAAAAATGCTACATTTTTCTCTGAGCCACT
>Ga0154585_1042_pt6 | contig 17918 bp, 18 predicted proteins | sample RifGroF2_FD_116014 | JGI IMG/M metagenome (GOLD analysis project Ga0154585, IMG submission 116014) | Candidatus Margulisbacteria bacterium GWF2_35_9 | reverse complement strand
AAGGCGATGGATTTATTAACCGAAATATTTGAGCCACGAGATGATATATGGAGAGGATTAGGAGTATTAAAAAACAGTGGATTAGGTATAAGAAAAAAATATGAACAACATGATGCTGAAAAAATGATTCCGGTGAGGGAAGAAGTTTCGATTGAAAATCCAGGATGTATCTGTGGCGACATATTGAAAGGGATTAAAACCCCAGACAAATGTCCATTATTTAGAACTATTTGTAGTCCGGTGAACCCGGTTGGTGCATGCATGGTTTCAAATGAAGGCTCGTGTGCGGCTTATTTCAAATATAGAATTTAGGAAAAAAAATGACCAAGAACAATAACGAAGATATTATCATATTAGATCATGGCAGTGGGGGACAGCTGTCTCAGGAATTAATAAGAAACGTGTTTCTAAAACATTTCGGGAAAAGTTCGGCTGCACCATTAGCCGATTCTGCAATACTTAGTATTGATTCGAATAAAATAGCGATGACGACGGATTCATATGTCGTGCAACCTATCTTTTTTCCCGGCGGAAATATCGGGAAATTAGCGATCTGTGGAACGGTTAATGACTTAAGTGTTGTTGGGGCTAAACCGTGTTATTTAAGTTGTGGATTTATAATTGAGGAAGGGCTGCCCATATCTGATTTAGAGCTTATAGTTAAATCGATGGCGGATGAAGCATCTAAGTGTGGGGTTACAATTGTAACAGGAGATACAAAAGTCGTTGAACGAGGTAGTTGCGATAAAATATTTATTAATACAACAGGGATCGGAACTCTTATGGATCATTGCGAACACATATCGAGTGGTTCTAAAATTCAACCGGGGGACAAGATTATAATAAATGGTACGATCGCTGATCATGGTATGGCCGTAATTAGTAAACGGAACGGATTAGAAATAGAAGCGAAAATAGAGTCCGATTGTGCTGGACTTAATTATATGATAGAAAAAATATTAAAGTATTCGAAAGATATCCATTTTATGAGGGATGCAACCCGTGGTGGATTAGCCACAGTTTTATGCGAATGTGTCGAAAATCGGAGTTTTGGTGTCAAATTGGATGAAGAAAATATTCCGGTCAATGAGGCGGTTGAGGGTGTTTGTGAGCTTTTAGGGTTTGATCCATTATATGTTGCAAATGAGGGAAAACTGGTGGCCATAGTATCCTCTTCCATTGCCGACGATGTTTTAGCAATTTTTAAGAAAGATGCTTTAGGAAAAAGTGCCAGAATTATTGGCGAGATAACTTCTGAGAATAAAAGCATGGTTGTTATGAAAACAGGGGTTGGTGGGCATCGATTGATCAGTATGTTGTCTGGTGGCCAATTACCACGAATATGTTAAATCAGGATCATAACAACAATGCATGAAATGTCGCTGGTTATGTCCATTTGGGATATTGTTGAAACGGAAATTGAAAAACATCAGTACCGGATCATAAATGAAATTGAGCTGGAAGTGGGAGAGAGTTTAGGTGTTATCAGTGAGTTCATGGAAACATGTTTTGATGCAGTAAAAATTGAACGCAAAGAAACAACAAAAACAAAGTTAAAGATAATAACTAAACAATCGATTGCGAAGTGCAATCGATGCAATCGAACTTGGGATTATAAAGATCATTGGTATATTTGTCCTGATTGTGGCATCTCAGACTCTGAAATAATTGAAGGAAAAGGTATTCATTTTCTGGGAATGGAAATTGATGAATAATTATTAATTCGCTATTTTTCTTAAAATTCTTGCAAATATTATGTTTATAATTATCATATAAAGAAGATTAGTATTGAATAGGGTTGCCTTTGGGGAGGCATGTTCATAACAAAGCTTAAAAAATATACACATAAACTCAAATGGAGGGGAATAAGATGAGTAAAAAACCAAAAATCGCTATGTACTGGGCATCGGCATGTGGAGGTTGTGAAGTATCACTGGCTAATGTTCATGAAGTATTATTAGATATCGATGCAAATTTTGAGTTAGTTTTTTGTCCATGCCTAGTTGACGGTAAAATAAAAGATGTTGAGGCCATGGATGATGGGGAACTTCTAATCACATTTTTTAACGGAGCCATTAGGAATTCAGAAAACGAAGAAATGGCCCATTTACTTAGAAAAAAAACAAAAATACTTATTGCATATGGCGCGTGTTCAAAAGATGGGGGAATTCCGGCATTAGCAAATTTATCTTCTAAAGAGGAATTATTTAATACGGTGTATATAAATAATCCATCGATTGATAATCCAAAGGGTATTATTCCTCAGAGAGTAACCATCGTTGAAGAAGGCGAGTTGAGAATTCCAGAATTTTACAATAAGGTAAAATCTCTTGGACAGACCGTGGATGTTGATTATTTTATGCCAGGTTGTCCGCCTGAACCCGATCAATTAATAAATGTAGTGAACCTTGTTCTGTCCGGAGCGGAGTTGCCTCCAAAAGGTTCAGTGATTGGTGTCGGAAAAACTACTGTATGTGAAGAATGTAGTCGAAAAAAGAGTGATAAAAAGATTTCTAGGATATATCGGACATATGAAATTATTCCTGATGAAGAAACATGTTTGCTTGAACAAGGAATCGTTTGCATGGGGATTGCCACACGTGGAGGTTGCGGGGGCTTATGTCCAAACGTTAATATGCCATGTACTGGTTGTTATGGACCTCCTGCCGGAGTTGATGATCAGGGAGCCAAGATGATTGGTGCGTTGGGAGCTATTATAGATATTGCGGCCATTAAAGATATGCCCGAAGAAGATATTCCAGATTATGTGGATAATATTCTTAAATCGATCCCCGATTATGCTGGAACTTTTTATAAATTCAGCTTAGCAACAGCATTAGTAAATGGGAGGGTAAACAAATGAAGAGAGTAACCATTGATCCTATTTCCCGACTTGAAGGTCACGGAAAGATCGAAATATTTCTAAATGATGAGGGGAATGTTGAAAATGCTTATTTGCAGGTTCCCGAGTTAAGAGGGTTTGAACAGTTTTCAGTTGGTCGACATGCAGAAGATTTGCCAGTCATTACACAAAGAATATGTGGCGTATGCCCAGAGGCTCACCATATGGCTTCGGTTAAAGCCTTGGATGCTGTTTTTAATGTTGATCCTCCTCCAGCGGCGAAAAAGATTCGAGAGTTACTGTACTCTGCTTTCTATGTAACAGATCATACAACACATTTTTATGCCTTAGGTGGACCTGATTTTATTGTCGGACCAGACGCACCTCCTCTAGAACGAAATATTCTAGGAGTAATTCATAAAGTGGGTGTTGATATTGGCAAACAGGTTATTGCATGCCGATCTAGGAATCATCAAGTTATTAAAACCTTAGGTGGTAGAGGTATTCATCCCACAGGTGGTGTGCCAGGAGGGTGGAGTAAAGCATTAAAAGAGGAAGATCGCGTTAATATAGAAAAAATTGCTAAAGAAAACATCGAGTTTGCTTTATTTAGCCTAAAAGCGTTTGACGATATCGTATTAAAAAATTCTGATTATTTAAATTTGGTTACATCGGATATTTATCATCACAAAACCTATTATATGGGACTGGTAGACAAGAATAATCAGTTGAATTTTTATGATGGTATGGTAAGAGTGGTAGCCCCATCAGGGAAAGAGTTTGTTAAATATGAAGCTAAAGATTATATGAATCATATTGCAGAACGAGTGGAGCCATGGACGTATTTAAAGTTTCCTTATCTTAAAAATGTAGGATGGAAGGGCTTCGTTGATGGTGAAGATAGTGGCGTATATTGTGCTACTCCATTATCAAGACTCAATTGTACGGATGGCATGCCAACACCAAAAGCTCAGGAACATTATCAGCAGATGTTTGAAACCTTTGGTAGTAAAAAACTGGGGAAAAGATACGAACCAGTACATTTTCGGTTGGCAACCCATTGGGCTAGATTGATCGAGTTGTTATATGCAGCTGAACGAATGTTAGAATTGGCGACAGACCCAGAAATTACATCACCAGATGTACGTGTTATCCCAACTACTATTAAAGGGGAAGGGGTTGGCTGTGTAGAAGCACCTCGAGGTACATTAACTCATCATTATAAGACCGACGAAAATGGAGTAATAACTCATGCAAATCTAATTGTCGGCACGACAAATAATTACGCTCCGATATCTATGTCTATTAAAAGAGCTGCTGAGCAATTAATAACAAAAGGCAAAGTAAATGAAGGAATGCTGAATAAAGTGGAGATGGCGTTTAGGTTATATGATCCATGTTTATCTTGTGCAACACATAATTTACCAGGGAAAATGCCTTTGCAGATTGAAATAAAAAACTCCTGTGGTGAATCGTTAGATATTATAAGAAGGGATATTTAACAGTGAAAAAAACAGTTGTCGTGGGTTTAGGAAATCCGATTGTTAGCGATGATAGTATCGGATTAAAGATTGCTGAATTATTGGAACCGTATTTTGAAGGGAATTCTTCTACGGATGTGATATATAATTATCGGGGCGGACTCAGCTTAATGGAATCTTTAGTTGGATATGATGAAGCTGTGATAATCGACGCAATGGTGTCAGGTAAAGACAAACCCGGAAGTTTGTATAAATTATCATTAGAAGATGCCGTGTATACAAAAAATTGTGCATCGACTCATGATATGGATTTAATCTCTGCGATGAAGTTTGGTGAACTGGGGGGATACAAGTTGCCAAAGAAAGTAATGATATTTGGGGTTGAAGCTCAGGATATATCAACATTTAGTGAAGATTTAACTCCAGAATTGCAAAAGGCTGTCCCACACATTGTGGAACAAATATTATTGGAATTAAATGCAAATTGTTTCGAACATATATTAGAAAGCAAAGGGGGTCAGAAATGAAGGTAGGCGTATATTTGTGTGAGTGTGGAACCAACATTACAGAAAAAGTTGATCTTGATCAAGTAAGTGCTACAATATCTGAGCTTGATAATGTCGGATATGTTTCAAAAATAGGGCTTATGTGTTCCTATGATGGCGTTTCCGTATTTGAGGATGATTTACAAAAACAGAAACCGGACCGAGTTGTGGTTGCTGCGTGTTCACCGAGAGACCATGAAGCAACATTTATGAAAGCGATGACAAAGGTCGGGATTAATCAATACTTAATGCAAATGGTTAACTTTCGAGAACAGTTGTCATGGGTAACCGAAGATAAACAAGCGGCTACCGACAAAGCAATTGTTATGTTAAAGGGAGCGATTGCAAGGGTTGTTCAGCAAGAAGCCTTAGAAAAAAAGAGTATTACGATGAATAATGATGTCCTGATTATTGGAGCAGGTCCAGCTGGTTTAAAGGCAGCATTAACATTAGCTGAAGCTGATCGTAAAGTAACAATTATAGAGAAAAGCCCAATGATCGGTGGTTTGCCTGTTAGATATGAGGAGTTATTTCCAAAAATGGAATGCGGTCCGTGTATGCTTGAACCGATTGAACATGAAATTCTTCATGGGGATCATGCCGAAAATATTGAGATTATTACTCAGGCCGAATTGAAAGAAGTAAAGGGGTTTTATGGTAACTTCATTGCTAAAATAATTAAAGCCCCGCGTTATGTTGATACAGAAATTTGTATAGGATGTGCCGAATGTGTTGGCGCTTGTCCAGTGAGTGTGAAAAATCCGATGAATAGTAACATGAATGAAAAAAAGGCAATGGATTTTACCTTTTTTGGTGCATTACCCAATGCAACATATATTGACTATGAAGCGTGTTTACGATCAAAGGGTGAATCCTGTGAGGCATGTAAAACTGCGTGTCCAATAGAAGGCGCAGTTATTTTTGATGATAAAGAAGAAATAATCGAAAAAAATGTAGGTGCAATTCTTTTAGCGATTGGAACTCAACTATATGATGCTACCTTGCTTCCGAATTTAGGTTATGGAGCGTTAAAGGATGTCGTGACAAGCTATGAGTTTGAGCGAATATTGTCCAGTGGAGGCCCAACTGGAGGTCAAATACTGAAATCCAATGGAGACATTCCTAAATCAATCGCCATTATACATTGTGTTGGAAGTTTAGATGAAAATCACAAGTCATATTGTTCAGGAACATGTTGTCAGACAGGGTTTAAATTTGCCCATGAGTTACATCATAAGGTGGGTGAATCAACCATTACTCATTTTTATAAACAACTTGTTTTCCCAGGGAAATCGGACTATCCGTTATATAAAAATGCGATGAATAATAGCCATGCAAAATTTGTTAACTACTTAAGTACGAGTGACATAAATGTTGTTGAAAATAAGAAAGGTGTTAAGACTATCTCTTATAAAGATGTTTCCGGTATATCTGGGGAAATCGAAGCGGACATGATTATTCTTCTTCCTGCAACTATTCCGGGATTGGATAATGAGTCACTTTCTTCTCTTCTAGAAGTTAATTTAGATAAGGAAGGTTTTTTTGAGGAACTACATGGACTTGTCGATTCAGTTCGCAGTAAAGTAAAAGGCATTTTTGTTGCAGGTAGTTGTCAATCACCTACTGACATCAAAGGCGCTGTAAATCAAGGGGTTGCTGCAGCCGGATACATGCTTTCTGGTCTTGTTCCCGGAAGAAAACTAGAGATTGAACCGATTGTTGCTGAAGTCATCGAAGATAAATGCGCCGGTTGTCATGTATGTGTGTTAGTTTGTCCCTACAAAGCGATTCAATTTAATGAAGAAACAAAAAAATCAAGCATTAATGCCGTTCTTTGTCAGGGCTGTGGGACATGTGTTTCTGCCTGTCCAGCCAATGCAATAATAGGACATCACTTTACAAAAGAAGAAATATATGAAGAAATTCGGGGGGTTCTGTCATGATATCAAAGAATAAACAACCTTCAGTGCCAGATAATGATCGTTTGTCGGCGATTGAAAACAGTATAAGTAATCTAGAACAAAAGTTTGAGGCCATCGAAAATGGATACACAAATGTGCTAAATGTAACCAAATCTTTAGCTGAAAAAATTGGTGCATTAAAGGATGTCCTGTCAGATAAAATCAATGCGAACGAAGAGCGTTCATCAACACACGAAGTTAGCCAACCACAAGTTATATTGGCTCCAGTTGAAGTTAAATCGAAGCAATATGAACCAAAAATTGTAGGTTTCCTATGTAACTGGTGTTCCTATGCTGGAGCAGATAAAGCAGGGTCAGCACAAATTCCGTATCCCACGAATGTTCGAATTGTGAAAGTAATGTGCAGTGGAAGAATTGATCCTGAATTTATTTTGAAAGCATTTCAAGAGGGAGCCGATGGCGTGATGATATTGGCCTGTCATCCAGGAGATTGTCATTACAAAGAAGGAAACTATCGTGCAGCGCAAAGGTACCAAATGCTAAAGAAGTTACTAAATCAATATGGGATTGAACAAGATCGATGCTATTTCGATTATGTTTCTGCTGGTGAGGGAGAGAAGTTTGTTCGACTGATTACCGAAACAGTTGCAAAGGTTAAATCATTGGGCCCACTCAAAGTATTGGTTGAATAGTTGATGAAAAAAATCATTTTCAATATCATAAAAATCCTGTTATTTGGATTCGTTTCAGTTGGTGTTTTTTTATTTTTATACCAATCTCAAATAGATCCATATCTTCCCCAATTTATAGATACGGTTCACAAAAATATTAACGAAACGATTACAAAAGAATCTGTTGATATACTAAAACAGGAAGTGGAAACTGTTTATACAAATATTCGTAGTATTACTAATAATCAGGAATTAATAACTGCTATAAAGTCATATAAGCAGGATAGTGATTATTTCTGGGTATTAAATTCTGATTTGTCCTTTGTTTATCATCCTCTTGAAAACTATATTAATCAACTAGGGATAGAAAATTTTAAAGACCGTAATGGATTTAGTTTTTTTCAGGAAATTTTGATGCATGCATTAAGTAAAGGGGAGGGGGTTGTTTTTTATATCTCAGAAACTCCTGCCAAGAGAACTATTAATAAAGTTGTGTATGCTAAATATTATGAAAAAGAAGGATTTGTTATTGGAAAAAGTAGTTCAATCCTTTACATAAATAATAACCCGCTAGCGCTTAGCCAGATACGCTATTTGTTTGTTTTAGTGATTGGTATAATCGTGATTAGTCTCTTCATCGGATTGCTTATCGTTTCATTGTTGATGATACCCATAATCCTTATGACAAAAAAGAAAAGAAACGTGGGTGTGGTAGCTATAAAAAGTGGTGCACCTAAAGAATTTAGATCTGAGAAGAAAGATGAACCAGTATCAATCACTCAAGATCAAAAAAAACCATTTGAGCCAAAAATTGTTGGGTTTCTCTGTAATTGGTGTTCCTATGCCGGTGCAGATAAAGCAGGATCAGCACAGATATCTTATCCGACTAATGTCCGGATTGTGAAGGTAATGTGCAGTGGAAGAATCGATCCTGAATTTATTCTGAAAGCATTTCATGAAGGGGCAGATGGAGTAATGATTTTAGCCTGCCACCCTGGAGATTGCCACTATAAAGAAGGAAATTATCGTGCAGCTCAAAGGTATCAGATGCTTAAGAAATTACTAAGTCAATATGGCATAGAAGAAGACCGATGCTATTTTGATTATGTTTCAGCCGGTGAAGGCGAAAAATTTGTAAGAGTTATTACTGAAACCGTCGATCGAGTGAAGCAACTTGGTCCCTTAATTATTTAATTATCAATCTCTTTGGTGTTTTATAAACTTTTTTGTTGCTTCACTTAATGTTGTGATATATTTTAATAAGCGAAGCACATGTATTTAGAAATCGATCCAGAGAAAAGAGGCATAAAATGGTGAAAAAAGTTAAAGTTATGGAAAACGTATTAAAGGCAAATGATATGTATGCCGACCAAGTAAGACAAACCCTAAAGAAACATAAAATTAAAATGTACAATCTAATTGGTTCTCCAGGAGCAGGAAAAACGTCTGTATTAGAATCCTTGCTTCCTCTGTTAATCAAAGCTGGTAAAAATATCGCAGTTATAGAGGGAGATTGTTCAACCTCTCGAGATGCAGATAGAATTGCAGCATTGGATATTTCTGTTGTTCAAATAAATACTGGTAATGGGTGCCATTTAGATGCCAATTTGATCTATAAGTCACTGGATGAATTTGATCTAGAAAGTATTGATATTATTTTTATTGAGAATGTTGGGAATCTTGTCTGTCCTGCTGCTTTTGATTTAGGTGAAGACTCCAAAATAGCAATTATTAGTACGACAGAAGGAGATGATAAACCATTAAAATACCCTCGGATATTTAATAATAGCGATATGGTGATTTTGACAAAAACGGATTTAATCCCCTATACAAATTTCAATATAACATCATTTAAAAAATTTCTATCGTCAATCAAAACGAACTATAACTTGTATCCAATATCAAATACAAGTAAAGAAAATGTGGAAATATTAGCAAAATTATTTATTTAACAAAAGTAAAATGGCAAAACAATTAATTCCCTTGCTTGAGTGTGGTAAAAATGTGTTTTTTAATACAACTGATAGTGTATATTCAACATCAATATTTCAAATAGTAAGGGAAAAAATAGTATTACCAGATAAGTTATTATTTAGCATCTGGTTTATCGCATTAAGCAATCAGCTTATCCCAAAAACGTCCTATGAAAAGAGTCTTAAACAGAAACAAGAATATAAATGTGTATGGGATAGTGAAAAAATATTAAATTCGAAAATAAAAAAACTTCTGCCTATCACTGGTCAGGAATTTAAACTTAAGTCTAGTTTTCATGTGGATGGAACATGCCTAATATTTTTAGATAAAAAAGGTCATATTCAAGAATCTGGAGTTTTAATGTGTTCAGATCAAAATCAATTATTTGTGGTTTATAAAGATAAAATGTCCTTTGTAAAAATTATGCCAATAGGAACTGAAAGTTCCCATTGGTCATATTCGAAAATAGTCCCTGTGAGTAGTGCAGATATTATGTTTTACTTGGGAAATGAGTAAAATATTACATCATGAAAACATAATGTGTTAGCGAAATATATTTTTAAAAATAATCTGTGTTGTCAACTGATTATACTATATAATAGAATTAATATTAGGGGAGAATCTTGATTTGTTATTTTATCAAGATTAATAAGATAAAGAGGGGTTATGCCATGATAATAGTAAAAATGTTGGAAACGTTAAAGAATAAAAAATTCAGGAATTTATATTTAGTGGTGTTTGTAAGTATCACAATTTTATCGATTCTTTTACTTTCTTCAATAAATAAAACAATTAATGATGTGTCAAAGATAAAAATTACTGCTAATTCAGATCAAGATAGTCAGCAAACAACCGATCTGGACGCGATGATTAAATCTAGAAAAGCAATCTCAATTATTCAGATTGTTTCCTTAATTATTATTGTAATGTTGGGTTTAATGGCAATTATAGGATCGATGTTATATGATCTTGGTAATTTAATGGCAGCTGTTAAAAAAGCATCTACTGGGGATTTATCAGCGAGATATAATAAAAATATTGTAAAATGTTGGGAAGAAAGAGGCTGTAATAAACCAGACTGTGATGCTTTTAACAATTTTAACCATGTCTGCTTTGTTGATGTGGGGAGTTATGCCCCTGAATGCAAACGAGTGATTAAGTGTCCAAGTATTTTGTCCGGGAAATTTAATGATTGTACTGAATGTGTGGTATACAAAAAAATGGTTAATGGTTTTATAGATGAAATAGGCCAATGGTTTAATTTTTTCATAGGTCATTTAAAAGATACAATTAAAAGTGCCCAAAAAGTAGGCGATAATATTTTCAAAAATTCTCAGTCTTTAACAGAATTTTCAGATGAGGTTGATAAAGCAATTCATGAAGTTGCCTTGTCTATGGGAAGCATATCGTCAGGTGTTGAGCAACAAAACAACATGATATGCAATTCAAATGCAAGTGTTGATGACTTAGCTAGAGCCTCAGCAAATAATAATGAATCTGTGGAAAAACAGTCTAGAATGATTGAGAATAATTTTTTATTAATCAATGAAATTGTTGGAGATATAAACGAAATAACCTCTAAAACAATTGAATTAGATGCATCGTCATCAGAGATGGTAGTTGTTTCTGAAAAAGGTGAAAAAACAGTTGAAGAGGTATTGAAGTCAGTTGAATCCATCGATTCATTAGTACAAAATATTGCGGTAAGTGTTGCTGAGTTAGGTAAGCAGTCAGAAGAAATTGGTAATATTATTAATGTTATTAATGATATCGCATCTCAAACGAATCTATTAGCTTTAAATGCTGCAATTGAGGCTGCTAGAGCGGGAGAAGCCGGAAAAGGATTTGCTGTTGTTGCCGATGAGGTAAGAAAGTTAGCAGAACGGTCAGGTGATGCCACAAAAGATATTACATCATTAATTGAAACCATTCAAAATAAAACTGGGGCAACGGTTAAAGCGGTTGGAAATGGAAGTAAAGAAGTATTAACCGTTTTATCAAAGTCAAAGGAAGCAAAGGATGCGCTAGCACAAATTTATGTCGCAGTAGTAAAAAATATGGAACAGATAAAGAGTATTTCAGAGTCGACAGGTGTTGTTAGTGGTCGTTCCAATGAAATTATGAATAATACTATGGAGATTGTATCAGGTATGGATTCTACCATGACAAATTCCTCAGAGATTAATGCATGTAATCTAAAGATATCTGAGAACATGAAGGAAATCGCTGAGATATCAAGCAATACAGCCGCTGTTTCTGAAGAAGTATCAGCATCGGCGGAAGAAGTAGCTGCATCTGCAGGGAGTATTAATAGAGAAACAATTGGTATCCATTCTGAAATATCAGAACTTAATAACACCTTGAGCTATTTTAAAGTATAAGGTCTTGTAGTATTGATTTCAGTGGTTCAGCGAGTAAGTTATTCATCTGTAAAAGTTGATGGTCAGATTGTTGGAGAAATCAACGGGGGCATAAACATCCTTTTGGGTGTTGTTAAACATGACACCAATCAAGATGTTGACTACCTAATAGATAAGATTGTAAATCTTCGAATGTTTTCTGATAGTAATAATAAGATGAATTTATCCATTGTTGATGTTAACGGAAGTGCGCTGGTTATCTCTCAATTTACGCTTGCAGCCAATTTAACCAAAGGAAAACGACCCTCTTTCGATGGAGCAGAGACTGCTCTTCGTGCGAAGGAATTATATAATGAGTTTGTAAATAAATTGTCTCACAAGATACCGGTAAAAACCGGAATATTTTCTGCGGACATGAGTGTCGAAATACATAATAACGGTCCTGTAACATTTATTATCGACTCAAAAAGCATCTAACCTACGATTATTACTATTGGCAGTTAATTTACACTAGATATTTTTATTTTGGTCTGTATAATTTAAATATAAGAAAGTTGTTATAATTTTGAAATGAGTTTTTTCCTATAGACGGGGGAATCATATGAAATTTAGCAGAAATGATACTGGTCACAAAAAAGATAGTATTAATCAATTTCTAGGTAATATTTCTATGTTTAATAAACTTCTCCTATCCCCGTTAATCGTTATTATTATGTTAATTATTGTCGGGTTGATTTCATTTGTTTCTACAAGTAAACAAATATCTGCAGTGGATGAAATATATAAAATCCGTTTTGTGAATTACCAGGAAACAGCAAGTATAGTTACGAAACTAACCTACGCACAATCATCATTATATAAGGTGATAAACTGGGTGAGTGCTGAGTTTGAAAAAGAACAAGTGGACAAATTGAGTGAAAGTATTAAGACCTTACTAAATGAAACGGTGAAGGAAACAACCACAATTATAAATTCTGGAAGATTAAATGCTACGGAAATAGAAATGTTTAACAAAATAATGTTGTATTTACCTAAATATAAGCAAAATGCGATTGATGTCATCGATATGCTTGAAGCGGATACATCAACTGCTTTGCTATTTATGGGTGAGGCCGAGTCGGCCTATGACGACATGACAATTTGGGTTAATAAGCTAATGGAACTTGAAAAAACACTATCGACTACCAAGTATAAACAAGTGTCTGATGGGTTCAAAAAATTTATCATTATTTTTATCATTATTTTAATTCTCGCAATTGTTGTATCCATTATAGTTACGATTATGATAGCCGGTAGTATTACTCAGCCAATTAAAAAATTAACAAAATTTGTCTTGTCGGTAGTTGATTCTTCATCATTTTCTAATCGTATCGATATAAAAAGTATGGATGAGATTGGGTATATTTCAAAGGCATTCAACAATCTCATGGATAGTCTTGAATTTGCAATAAATAATATTAGTAAGTCAATGGAAGAAATGGCATCAGGTGTTTTCCATGTAAAAGATTACTCAGGCATGAATGGCGACTTGAATCGTATTATGGAACACATTAATGCAACGGTTAAAACAATCAGTTCAACAATCAATACTACAGCAATTGTCATGGAAAATATGGCAATTGGACGATTTGATCAAAGAATTACTGAACCTATGATGGGGGAATTTGATAACCTGAAACTACTAATAAATAATTCAATGGACTCAATTGAATTAATAATTGAAGAGATTAACCGAGTAATGCAAGCGGTTGCAAGTAAGGATCTAACACAAAGAGTCCAAGTGGATGCAAATGGCGAATTGGAAGCATTAAAAGGAAATATTAATTCTTCCATCGAATCAATGGTTGAGACAATAAGTGTGATTATAACTAATACGGATACGATTGCTTCTTCAGCAGAGCAAACAAGTAATGCTGTCGATCAGGTGGCGGAGGGATCAACAAATCAGGTTAAATCCATCTCTGATATTGCTCAAGCGGTTACTAAAACAAGCGAGTCGTCGGTAAGTGTTGCTGATGAAACAGAAAAAGCAACTTTAAATGCAAGAAAATCAGTGGAGATAATTAAGGCAGGTCAGCAAAAAATGAGGGACATGGTTCAAATTATCCAACAAGTATCAGTGAGTAGTGAGCGAATCAATAAAATCACTGAAGTTATCGGCAGTATTTCTAGTCAAACTAACTTGTTATCACTAAATGCGGCAATTGAAGCTGCAAGAGCTGGAGAACATGGAAAAGGCTTTGCAGTAGTCGCAGAAGAAGTAAGAAAATTAGCAGAAAATTCAGCCAATTCAGTGGATGAAATTTCAAAATTAATTGATGAAACGGTAAAAGGAGTTAACAAAGCGGTAAATGCATCAGAAGAAGTTAATAAGGACATGACCGTCATATCAGATGCATCTGCCCAAACAGAAGAAAAATTAACATTGATTGCAAAGTCCATGGATGAACAGAATATAATAATGAATGATATCGCAATTAATGTAAGTAATTTAAATATAATAGCTGAAAATAATGCGTCGGCTTCTGAAGAAATCACTGCAATAACGGCCGATTTATCAAGTATGATTAAAGAAACAAGGCATCAAGCCAGCAGTTTCAAAATATAATTAAAAAAATACTGGTTCATTTAAAAATTTACACCTTTAGAAATAACAGGTAGAATTTGTCTATGTTAGACAAAATTCCAATTATCATTGGACCAACAGCAGTTGGAAAAACAAAGTATGCCATAGATTATGCGATCAAAAGTGGGGCAGAAATTATATCGGCTGACTCAATGCAAGTATATCGATTTATGAATATCGGTACTGCTAAACCGTCGATTGATCAACTGAAAGCGGTCAATCATCTTTTAATAGACATTGTAGACCCAGATGAGTCGTGGAATTTAAATTTATTCTTAAAAAAAACAAAAGCCCTGTTATCATTAAACAAGAACTTTATTATAGTGGGTGGAACAGGTTTGTATATTAGATCGCTTATCTATAATTTTATCACTCCGGAAATAAAATCGGATGAAAAAATCCGAGATAGATATAATCAACTTGCAAATAGTGGCAGCGCAACATTTCTTCACGATCTATTATTAGAAAGAGATCCGGAGTCAGCTGATAAAATCAATAAAAACGATCGTTTTAGGCTCATTAGAGCTTTAGAGGTTTGTGATCTAACAGGAAAGAAGGCGTCTCAAGTAAAGTCGCAAGATGAGGCATATGCAAAAAACTTTAAACTAATATGTTTATACAAAGATCGCGAAAAGTTATATTCCGACATAAATATGCGAGTGGATCATATGATTCTAAGTGGCTTATTCGAAGAGGTTTCTGAGTTGTTAGCTAGAGGATACTCCCCTGAGTTAACTTCTATGCAGGCATTAGGTTACAAAGAGACAGTCCAGTTCCTAAACAATAAACTTACTAAAGAGGAATGTATTGAGTTAATCAAGAAAAAAACACGTAATTTTGCAAAGCGACAACTCACATGGTATCGAAGTTTTCCAGATGTTGAATGGGTGGCTGTATAATTATGGAACATCTATTAACAAATAGGTGAAATTAACCTAGAATGAACTCAGTTAATTTGATTACTGAGGAGGGTAGATATGTTAAAAAAAGTAACGATTAGTCTCTGTTTAGTGGTGGTAATTATAATGTCACTCATCGCTTGTATTGAAATCCAGAAACCAACAGTTAAATATGAACGGGTTGAAGTAACGGATATGAATTTCGAAAAATTAAAGATTAATTTTATTTATAGTATTGCAAATCCCAATCCGATTGGAATAGAAAATGCGTTTTATAATTATAAGCTTGAAATAAATAATCAGGACTTTGTTGAGTCTTTGGATACACAATTTTCATTATCTGCAGGAAACACATCAACTATCATGCTTCCAATTGAAATAAAGTATGAAAATGTATTTGCTACGGGAACATCATTTATCAATAGTCTAGCAAATGGTACGGCTTCAGTACCTTATAAAATTTCGGGCCAATTTAAATTAAATTTTATAGCATTCCCATTTACAATCCCTTTTACTGCCGAAGGTAGTATCCCCTTACCAAAACTACCGGGAATAAGCCTAGATTCAGTCAAAATGGGAAGTATTGGGATGACGGATGTCCAGCTTAATATCAACATGAAAGTATCTAATGAAAATGAATTCCCCATTCCGATTAATGAGTTAATATATAAGTTCAAAATTGGAAATATGATAGTAGCATCTGGAACGACTGCAAGCAAAGAAGAGATATCGGGAAAAGGTCAAAAGTCAATTTTTATGGCTCTTCATATAAACCCAATGTCGCTAGGGCAAAGTATTATTTCAGGAATTCAAAGTGGTTTATTTGATTACAATATGGTTGGTGGAATGAATACCGGAGAACTTCAGGTACCCTTTGATTTGTCCGGGAAATCAGTAAAATAGGTCGTATAAATGATCAAGATAGCAAAAGCAATCATATGTTTTTATTTATCGGCAGTAGTATTCGCTGTGTACACATTTCCAGGGGTATACTCAGAAAATGACTATTTTTTATTTTTGCCTAAACATTCGATGCATAAATTAATTGTGGTGTTGCATGGATCAGGTGAACGTGGGGGGAATTACATCGATGCATGGAAGAAAGAGGCAGAGGAGGGTGGGTATCTAGTATTAGCTCCAAATTCGATTAATAAAGCTGGTTGGTCGGGTGAAGATGCCTTGAAAGTATTAAATTTAGTTAAGAAGATTCAACGGGATTACGAAATAAAAGATACCCTTCTGAACGGATCATCGTCCGGTGGCCATTTTGCACTGTATTTGGGGGTTAATAATTATCAAATGTTTAATGGTGTCGCGACTTTTATGGGGTTGATTTCGAATGATATGGATAAAAGTATTCGGTATATGAAAGATATAAACAAACAAATCCCAATATTATTGGTTCATGGTTTATTAGATGATAAAATTCCAATTCAATATGCTCGATGGAATTATCGAAATATTCAGGCAAAAGGGTATCCTGTCACTTACTGGGAGGAGCCAGATATGAAACATGAACATTACATGAAAGTAAATAAAGATATTCTAAATTGGTTCGAATCTATTTTATGAAATAGGCACAATTCGTTTTGATAACACCTGATAAACACGGATAGGCCCTTTCCATAACGACCATATCAGAAGAACAGGATACAATGTCATATTGACAATGATGTGAGTGATAATGGATATTGTTACTGTTGGTTGTTTGATACCATTTATATTAACATCTTCTAAGTTGTTGTTATAATCAGAAAGACTTTGATGTTTTTTTAAATAATAATTAATAAAGTATTCTTTTTTCCAATCGGGATATTTTGAAGATTCAATCTCTTCCTTTTTAGAAGAATAGAGCGTATCTTCAATCATTCCCAGCGTAACCCCGATTAATCCGTTAATAATACCGATTGGAATAGATATGATAACGAATAAAGATTTTAATAGAATTGTATATAATTTAGTCATAATTCCCCCCCCATTTATAGATAGAGTATTCCCTAAAAATGAATCTTTAAACATTTAATACAAAACGTCACATATAGAAATAACACTGTTGCTGAGATATAATAAAATTATATGAAAATATTAATAATTGATGATGCTGCATTTGCAATTCATAGAATCCAACAAATTCTCGAAGATAGAGGATATAATGTTATTACCGCAAATAGTGGACCGGAAGCGATTGATCTTTTTAAAAAAGATAAACCGGATATTACTTTTTGTGATGTTGAAATGCCAGGAATGAGTGGCCTTCAGGTTTTAGCAGAAATACAAAGGCTAGATCCGTCTCATAAAGTTGTTATGTTAACAAGTAATACAAGAAAAGAAACGATTATGGAAGCTAAAAGCAAAGGCGCAAGTGGATATATTGCAAAACCTTTCGAACCATCCCAATTGATAGATAAAATCCACCAATTTGAATAATATTTATATTTAAAAAAAAGGCCCTCATGCGAGGGCCTTTTTTTTATTCATTTAAATGAATCCTACATTTCTGCAAGTTTTTGTAAATATGCCATACGTTTCTTTCGATCTGCTTCTGCTTCTGCATATAGTTCTTCTGCATGTTCAGGATTAAGCGTCTTAAGTGATCGA
>Ga0154585_1057_pt1 | contig 18312 bp, 15 predicted proteins | sample RifGroF2_FD_116014 | JGI IMG/M metagenome (GOLD analysis project Ga0154585, IMG submission 116014) | Candidatus Margulisbacteria bacterium GWF2_35_9 | reverse complement strand
TTGCTGCAAGGTTTTTATAATATCCGGCTATGTAAGAGGATGCAACTGCACCTGCACCAAAGCCTATTAAAACCATTCCATAATTTGTAGCGTTGTATTTTACGCCGAATAAATCTGCTGTAAATGCAGGGAAGGTACAAAGGAATCCACCATAAGAAAAACCAATAAGTGCAATTAAAACATATATAAAATAACCGGAAACAAGGTTTACACACAGCGAGAACAAAGCGTTTATAATAAGCAGCAGAATTATAGTTCTCTTTCTTCCCAGCTTATCAGAAATAAATCCCCAGAAAAAACGGCCAAATGAATTTGAAAGCGTTATTGCCAAAACACCATAAGTAGCTGTGCTAGCCATGCCTTTAGCAATTGCTATCGGCTTTGCAAAACCAATCATCATCAGTCCGCCCATACATGCAAGCATTAAAGCGATTGTAAGAAAATAGAAATTCTTATTTCTCAAAGCCTGTGAGGGTAAAAAATCATTAGTTACTCTTATATCAGTTGCTTTTGGAACCCAACCTTCAGGAGCAAAACCCGATGGAGGATTTTTAAGGAATAGTCCTCCAAGTGTACATACGACTATAAATATCAAGCTCAAAATCTTAAAGGATGCAAGCTCACCCATTCCGGGTGTTCCATCACCGAGCTTTTTAATAAAAAATTCTACTATTGGAGTAAACACAACTCCGCCAAAGCCGAGAGCAGCAACAATTATTCCTGTAATCAATCCTCTCTTGTCAGGATACCATTTCTGAGCACATGCTATTGTTGTAGAATAAATAAAACCCATTCCGAGTCCGCCCATTACGCCATATGATAACCATAACAGCCAAGAATTATCAGAAGTTGTAAAAGAAGCTAAGAAAAATCCCGCTGCGAGAATAAGTCCACCTATGATTACTGTAAGTCGAACCCCTATCTTGTCCTGAATCTTTCCACCTAAGGTGCTGCCGATACTTAATACGGCAAGAAGCAAGGAAAATGTAAGAGCGGCATTTGCATTGTTACCTTTAAACAAGTGAGCGGCTATACCGTTTTGGAACACACTCCATATGTAGGCTGTTCCAAGGCATAATTGTATTGCTATCGCAGCAATAACGGGAGCAAGGCGTTTGGTCTTCTGTTGATTCATGTCTTTAATAATTCCTTTCTTCGGCGTGTGCCGAAGGAGGGAATTGTGCCGTTGAGGTGAATACAGTATTATATTACCTCATATTGTAAAGGCACAAAACCGTGTCTGAATATCCATTTTTCAGACTTTTCTCCTTTAAATTTTTATAAAAAAGGTTGTGATTTTTCATCACAACCCTTAATACAGTTTTCATATTTAAACCATATTTTGCAGTGATAAAAAGCTTTATCCACAGCTAGAGCTGATAACAATAAAGCTAATTGCTAGTATAATATATGCAAAAATGATTTTCTTCATCAAGTCGTCCTTTTATTAATTTTAAAAATTATAACATAAAGATTTATTAATGTCAATACATAAATTTTTATAGGATTATTTGTAGATTTTTTAGGAAATCTTTCCACCATCTAATTACTATAATTCTTGACAAATCTTTGTAGAATGAATATAATAAATATAGATGTTTGTCAATATAATCGATAAATACCTATATCATAGATGATTATTTATATGTGAGGAGTTTGAAAATGTGAAAAATGCAGATTATGCCTTGATATTCAAGGCTCTTTCCGATAATACAAGATTAAAAATTATTGAAATGTTAAACGAAGAGGAACTATGTGCATGTGATATTTTAAAGAGTTTGAATATAACACAACCTACCCTCTCCTACCACATGAAGATACTTTGTGATTCTGATATTGTGAGTGCAATACGTGATGGTGCATGGATGAACTATAATTTAAATAAAGACAAACTTGCTATTTTAACCGCATTTTTATGTCGATTTAATTTTGTTTCTGAAAATAAAAAAAGCACTCTACAACGAAAAAAATAGTTTTTATTTTTAGCTGCCAATACTAAAATCATTTGTTTAATTAATTGACAAATAATAAAATCTATGTTATTATATTTCTATAAGAATATAATCGAGGTTTTTGAATATGCAATGGTATATTAAATGTTTTAAAAATTATACAAATTTTAATGGAAGAGCTAGACGCAAAGAATATTGGATGTTCATTTTATTCAATATAATATTTTCTATTCTTGCTACGATTCTCGATAGTGTTTTAGATACTCCTGTTATCACCAGAACTTTTTACAGAGAAACGGGTATTATTTACATATTGTATAGCTTTATAATATTCATTCCGAGTCTCGCTGTAACCGTAAGACGACTACATGATATCGGCAAGTCAGGCTGGTGGTATTTTATTATATTTATCCCCCTTGTTGGTGCAATATGGATGTTGATTTTAATGTGTACCGAAGGTCAATGCGGTGATAATTTATACGGCCCCGATCCAAAGAATACTGTAACACTAAATAATAGTTTTATAACAGAATAATTCTATAGCACGAATGTAGCCCATTCGTGCTATTTTTTATATTTATAAAAAATTCAAATTCTAAATATTGACATTTAACGCCTTGACTATTAAATAATTTATATGATAATATATATTCATAACGTATTAAATAGATTATAACGAAAAAGGATAACGCTATGATTATAGGACAGTTTTGTGATGTTTATCCTCCTGAAACAGATGGTGTTGGTATGGTTGTAAAGAGTTATTCCGAAGAGCTGACGAAAATGCAGCATATCTGTTATTATATCTCGCCAAGCACTCCTGACTGTATTGTTAATCAGGATTTTCCATCTTTCCACTATATGAGTATTAAGCTTGCAGGCAGCGTTTACCGTGCCGGAGTACCCTTTTTTGATTTACCTTTCAGAAAACAAATAAAGCAAATAAAATTTGATATTATTCATGCACACAGTCCATTTTCGGCAGGCCGCACTGCTATAAGAATTGCGAAAAAACAAAAAATACCGCTTATCGGTACTTTTCATTCTAAATATTACGATGATTTTTATATAAAAACACACAGCAAGCTGCTTTCAAAAACAGGTGTAAAATATGTGCTTGATTTTTATAACTCTTGTGATGAGGTCTGGGCGGTTAATAACGCAACAGGACAAGTTTTGCACGACTATGGCTTTAAAGGTGAAATAATAATAATGCCTAACGGAACAAACCCCTGGCATCCTACCGAAAGTGATATAAAATCTGTAACAGAGCGTTTTGGACTTAATCAGAATAATGTCTTTTTATTTGTGGGACAGCACGACTGGAAAAAGAATATACATCACATAATTGAAGCAATAAAAATATATTCGGTATCTCATTCCGATTTTAAAATGGTGTTTACGGGAAAAGGTGTAAACGAGGAAGAAATAAAAACACTTGTAAGAGAACTTGGCTTAAATGAAAAAATTATCTTTACCGGTCATATCATGGACAGAAACCTACTTATGAGCTTATATGCTCGTGCGGATTTGTTTGTATTCCCTTCCCTCTACGACAACGCTCCTCTGGTCATACGTGAAGCGGCTGCTGCCGGAACACCTTCGATACTTATAAAAAATTCCTGTGCATCTGAGGGTATCACACACGATTACAACGGCTTTTTATGTGATGATGATCCAAAGTGTATTACTGAATGTATAACTACATCACTTCCCAAAGCAAAACAGGTCGGAATGAATGCACAAAAAACAGTACCGACACCATGGAGCAGTATAATGGTGAATGTCATTAAGCAATATCGAAATTTAATTGATATTAAAACAACAGAGTAAGTCAATATTAACAAATAACAAAAAAAGTAACCGTCAATTAGCGGTTACTTTTTTGTACTAATATTATTTATTATGAATTAAGCTCAATATAGTTTGCTACATCGCCGATGGTGATTAGACCAGAAAGATCATTTTCATCAAATACCACATCAAATCTATCTTCGCATAAAACAACTAAATCGGCAAGCTCAAGCGAGTTAAAGCCCAAATCGTTTATCAGCTCTGCATCGGGAGTAATATCGTGAGGATTGATGCTCATTTCCTCAATAAGAATGTTTTTTAGCTTTTCAAACATAATGGTTACCTCTTATATTAATTAAATTTTATGACGAATGATTTTCTTTGTGGTCGTTTTTTCGAATTCAGTTTTCTTAAGCTCGATATTTCTGACTTGTTTGAAGATTGGAAGCTGCTTGTTTATCTTCGCTACTTCCGCTTTCATAATTTCTACAATAACAGATTGTTCCATTCCCTCGAATTTAGTATAATCAGGGTAAATAATCGCTGTGAGCATAATTTCCTCACCCTCGACTTCCCTGCCTATAACAACGCACTCGCTGATAATGTCGAGCTTGTAAAGGTATTCCTCTATTTCTTCGGGGTAAATATTTTTACCGTTCTGTAAGACTATTATATTCTTTTTTCTTCCGGTTATGAATATATAACCATCTGCATCAATATAACCATAATCACCGCTCTTAAAAAAGCCTTCCTGGCTGAACGCTGCCGCTGTTGCCTCTGGATTATTATAATATCCGATCATAACCTGGGGACCTTTTATACAAATTTCACCGATTTCACCAATCGGAGCATCCACCTCGTTACCGTTATCATCTTCCATAATGATCTTAACAACGCTGCCTTTGATCGGGATTCCCACAGAATGTGTTTTACGATTGTTAAATGGATTTACAGAAACAAGCGGTGAACATTCCGTAATGCCATAACCTTCCGAAATGTTAATTCCAAACTCATCAAATCTATCAATAAGTGAGGGTTCAAGAGGTGCTCCACCTGAAATTATCTTTTTTAAGCTGCCACCAAGTGCTTTGCTTACTTCACCGAAAGCGACACTTCTGATGTCGACACCTACCCGACGAAGGTTTTTTGTAACAACAACGGCACTCTTAAATAATTTTTCTTTACCCTTTTTCTTAATTTCTTCCATTATCTTCTTGTAAATTGTGGTTACAAAAAGAGGGACAAGAGTTATACCTGTGGGTTTGAAAATTTTAATATTTTTTAGAAAATACTTCAAGCTGTTATTGAAACATATTGTACAGCCGATATAAATCGGAGTGAGTATGCCGCAAGATGTTTCATAGGTGTGGTGTAATGGCAGTACAGAGAACAAAACATCATTCTCACTGAAATCAACCATATTTGCTGAAGCGTGAATACAAGATAAAATATTATCTTGGGTAAGCATAACACCTTTGCTTGTCCCGGTTGTTCCGGAGGTAAAAATTATAGCTCCAAGCTTTGAGGTATCAACTCTTAATTTCTCATATAAATTATTACCCTCAGCAAGTAGACGCTGTCCATTTGTTATAACATCACGGTAATTCTTGAATTTTCCGCTGATGTTATCTGTTATTGTATCAAAACAAACAAAGTATTTAATTTTCGTCAGACGTGAAGCCATCTTTTTAATCTTATCTTCAAAAGCGTCGGAATAAAATAAAATATCAGCTTCCGATAACACAAGAAAATTCTCCAGCTGATCTTCGAGAAGCTCCTTATCAAGTGGAACTACCACACTACCGGTGCACATAGCTGCCAGATAAGCAGCAACCCATTCCGGACGACTCTCAGCAAGTATAGCAAAACGCTTTCCGCCGAGTCCCATTTCAAGCATAGCTGTTCCTAACGACTTTACGTCATTAAAAAATTGAGTAAAAGTTACTTCGCCAATTTCATTATTCTTTTTTATATATTTGAACAAAGGCTTGCTTCCGAATTTTTCAGAGCTTTTTTTAATAATTGTTCTAAAACTCTCCGGCTTATCATATCGCTCCGTAGGATGATATTTGCCCAATTTCACCAATCCTTTCAAATTAAATAATTATATATATGTCAATTATTATATTCAATATAATCCGCTTGTCAATACTTAGAGTATAAAAATCCCATAAATGATAAGAATATTCATAAATCGTCAAAATCGGAAAGGAAAATAAAATATGAATAAAAAAGAATATATCAAATATGCTGAATCACGTGCAAAGAAAAGTAATTGTATTGTTAACTGTGTTAAAGCTTTTTTAGTAGGCGGACTTATTTGCTGTATAGGCCAAGCATTTAAAGATCTTTATATTTACCTTGAAGTTGAAGAAGAAACAGCGGTAATTTTAGAAGCTGTTACTTTGATATTTCTTGCCGGATTGTTTACCGGAATCGGTTGGTTTGATAAAATAGCCAAACAAGCAGGTGCAGGTACCCTAGTCCCGATTACAGGATTTTCTAACGCTGTTACTTCTCCGGCAATCGAAGCGAAGACAGAAGGCTTTATAACAGGTGTTGCTTCTCAGATGTTTATTATCGCAGGACCTGTTATAGTGTATGGTACAGTTGCATCAATTATTTATGGTGTTATATATTTTTTTATAACCTAATAATTTTAAAGCAAAGCAATTAACTTTAGACGAAGGGATTTATAATAAATATGAAGTCAATTTTAAGATTTTCGGGCGTTTATCTTGCGGAAACCGCAACTACCGTCGGGAAAAAAGAATCGGAAGGACCGCTCAGTGATTTCTTTGACTCGCATGAAGAAGATGTGTATTTTGGCACAGATAGCTTTGAAAAAGCTGAAAGTGAAATGGTCAGACGGACACTTAATATACTTTTAGGAAAAGCCAATAAAAAACCCGAGGATATTTCGCTTATATTAGGTGGCGATTTATTAAATCAATGTGTTGCAACAAGCTTTGCGGTATCAAAATCTCAAATACCGTTTTTAGGCTTATACGGAGCTTGCTCCACAATTATAGAATCGGCAATTGTCGCTTCTTCCTTTATAAACGGAGGATTGGTAGATAACGCAGCAATACTTGCATCCTCTCATTTCTGTACTGCTGAGCGGCAATACCGTTTTCCGCTTGAATATGGAAGTCAGAAGACACCAACCTCACAGAATACAGTCACAGGCTGCGGTTCCTATCTTTTACAAAATGAACAAACTTCTTTCAGGGTCAGGGAGGCTGTTGTCGGTAAAATTGTTGATAACGGAATTAAGGATGCAAATAATATGGGTGCTGCAATGGCTACCGCAGCTGTAGATACAATTCTTCGTTATTTCAACGAAAGCGGAGCGAAACCAGATGATTTTGATATGATTGCCACAGGTGATTTAGGCATCGAAGGACATGAAATTTCACTTGAGCTTTTAAAACGCTGCGGTTTGAATCTTGGACAAAATTATACAGACTGTGGAATGCTTATATATGATATACAAAAGCAGGATATGCAAGCTGGTGCGTCTGGTTGTGCTTGTATGGCAACTGTTTTTGGAGGGTATTTATTTAAACGCATGAAAAGAAACGAGCTTAGAAATGTGCTTTTAATAGGCACAGGAGCTTTGCTTAACCGTAACAGTACCTTACAGAACGAAAGTATTCCTTCCATAGCGCATTTGATACACATCGTAAGGGAGGAAATATAACTTGAAAATAAATTTTCTGGTTAATTAGAGAGAATTAGTTTCATTAATTCTCTACTATCAAATATTTATAGTTAAAATTTTATATATTATGAACTTAACAATTTATAGTAAGAAGGTTGATTAAATGGATTTAAACGATTATCTGTATAGCTTTTTAATAGGTGGAGCATTTTGTGTTGTTGCACAGATTTTTATAGATAAATCAAAGGTTACAGCAGCACGAATTTTGGTGTCTTATGTTGTTATCGGTGTCTTATTGACCGCCATAGGCGTTTACGAGCCGATTGTAGAGTTTGGAAGATCGGGAGCAACTGTACCCCTTACCGGTTTTGGTTATGCACTGGCAAAGGGTGTAGAGAAAGCTGTGGGGGAAAACGGATTGCTGGGTGCCTTAACCGGAGGACTTAAAGCTACATCTGCTGGTGTTACCGCTTCATTTGCTTTTGCTCTGCTCTGGGCTTTAATGTTTAAAAGTAAAGAAAAGTAACTATTATTAATTTTATACAGCATTAACCCTCCACCCGAAATCGAATTGAACCCCGAAAAACGGACATTGCAAGAAACCTCCTCCTGATGTAGAATAGAAACTACAATAGGAGGATTTTTTATGCCAAGAGGATATAAGAAAATTAAAGAATACTTACCACAAATAAACGACATGAAGTTAAAGGAAAGACACATAAAGAAATTGAAAAGATATTTGAATTTAAAGGAAAACGACAGATACACGACCTATTAAAAAGAGAAAAGCAGAAACAAAAACGAATAGATCAAGGAAATACATCAAGGAGAAGAGGCAGACCATGAAATAATTATACAAATACGTAAACCAAAGCCACTGTATTTGAGACAGCAACAATTCAAGAAATATGCAAATCTATTAAACAGAGAATTTAAAGCTAGTAAACCAAATGAAAAATGGGTAACCGACATAAGTTACATAAAGACAAAAGAAGGAACAGTATATCTTTCAATGATCAAGGACTTATACGATAACTTTATTGTAGCTTATGTACTATTCAGGACAACGCATTAGTATACAGAACTCTCAAAATGGCAAAAAAAGAGGTCGCAAATGGACTGATTCTCCATAGCGACCAAGTGTTTCAATACACCTCACATGGTTTTTCGAAACTGACTAAATCATACGGCATTTTATCTTCAATGTCAAGTCCTGGAACACCACTTGATAACGCATATGCCGAAAACTTCTTTTCAATTCTGAAAACAGAGTGTCTTTATCGTCAAAAGCCAAAATCCAACAAGGAAGCTCGCTTCCTTGTTGATGAATACATAAACATCTATAATTATCATAGAATTCAATTAAAAACAAAACTGACACCGTACGAACTACGATGCCAGTCTTAACAATTAAAATATTTTCCTACAATAGTGGGCTTTTCTCATGTCCGATTAACAGGGTTCATAACAAATCGGATGGGGGGTTATCTTTGATTAGTATTAACTTAACCGGTAATACCGCTGCGTTCTACGCCTTCAATTAATGTTCTCTGTGCAAACAGATATATTAATACAATCGGCGCAAGTATCAATAATCCACAGGTATTTCTGATTGCCTCTTCATACGGAATCATTTTTGCGGCGAATTGAGTATCCAGCGATGACGGAATAGAGACTATATTAGGCAGTAACAAGAAAGTCTTTGTATCTGTAAAGAATAAGTTTGTATAGAATGTATCTGACCACTGCCAAGAGAAAGAGAACATAAATACTGTAACCAGCATCGGAACTGACATCGGAAGAATTATTCTTACGAAAGTTTTTAAAACTCCGGCACCATCAACATATGCTGCTTCCTCAAGTTCATCCGGTACACCGTTAAAATACTGACGCATTATGTAGATGAACAATCCGTTCTTAAACGCAAGTCCGGTCAATGAAAGGATTGCAAGAGGCCAATAAGAATTTAATAAATTGCCTATTCCAGTAGCACTGGCACCAAACAATTTCTGAACTCCCATCACTATACCCCAGATATCAAAAAAACGGAATTTCATAAATAATGAAAGCTGTAACGTATCATGAGGAATTATCATTGTAAGAATTACAAGAACGAATAGAATTCCTTTAAATCTAAACTTGAATTTTGAGAAACCGTAACCGATTATAGCACAGGTCAGCATCTGGCTAACTGCGCACAACCCCGACAAAACCGTCGTATTGAATAAAGCTTTATAATATTGATTGTCGTTTATTATTGCTTTATAAGTATCAAGAGTAGGATATTTAGATATCAGCTTTACAGATGTATCAACGAAATCCTGAGGGCTCATAAAAGATCCTGATATTTTGGAAACATACGGGAACAGAATTACATAGGAAATACCAATAAGCAGAACAAGCCTGAAGATAATCCATAATAACTTTTTTGCGAAATAAAGGGTTAAAAACTTGTATTTCATCAACGTCCAGAATGGAAGCTTTTCCTGCGCTTTTATACGCTTTATTGCTTCTTCTCTTTGTTGAATCTTCTTTAGTTCTTTTTCCTTCTTCTTGTTGGAAGCAGTCATATCCATAATTTATCCCCCCTATGCGTCGCGTTTTTGATAGAATACATAAGCTGACAATATGCCACCGATGATTGCTAACAATAATATAACTACTAAAAAGTATATCCAGGACATCGCTGTAGCATGGACATCTCCGTTAGCCGGACTATCATAAATTTTTTCAATATAAGTCATAACCTCATTTGATTTTGATGTAAATGAGTCAATAACAGTATAAACAGTATTGACCAATATCATCGGGCTAATCATTGGGAAGGTAATTTTCCAGAAGGTCTCCCATGATGAAGCACCGTCAATATGGCATGACTCGTATATAGCAGGTGATATTGACTGTAAGCCAGCAAGGAAAATAAGCATCTGTACACCTGATTTATTTATAATGCTGTAAACATTGTTAACCAAATCTTGTACATAGGTTACAAGTTCCTGTCCAACCTTCATTCCGCTAAAAAATACTTGTACATCCATTTTCGAAATGATCTCGTTACCCATGTTAGTGGTATCCATGCCACCACTAGACATATCAGCTATACTTTCCTGAACTTTTGCCAAACTATTTTGTAGATCTATAGATTCAATAATACCGGTTGAAACTATTACCGGAATAAAGAATATAGCTCTGAATATTGCTCTCCCTTTCATCTTTTGATTAAGAAGAACCGCCATAAATAATGAAAATATAACGATTGCTGGAATATTTAAAGCCAGATCCAGAATACTCCTGCCGAGAATTAATATAAATTCAGCATCCTGAAACAATGCATAATTATAATTCTCCCAGCCTACGAAATTAAGCTCAAAACCGCCACCGGTTAATATTTTAATTTCATTGAAAGAGAACTTTAACGATTCATAAATCATAGGAAGGTAAATCAGAAAAAATCCTATTAAGAACGGTGCGATGAAAAACCATCCCATTCGGGATTTTTGTTTTTGCAAAGATCGTACTTTACGTACTTTCGATTGCTTTTTAGGAGTAATGGGTTTTTCCTCGATTGCTTTTATTTTCTTTTTTGCTATCTTATCCAAATTTAACCCTCCTCCTTAATTTAATGTTATCACGTTTCCGTCTTTGTCAACTTTTAAAAAGTTTTCAGCAGGAATAGTGTATGTTTTGTCCCCATTTGTAACTGTATAATCCTTCAACAGATAGTTGATATAGAAGGATGTACCGTTTTCATAGGTTACCTTAACAACCTTGTTGTTAATATCAAGAAATTCATGAGCAACAATTGAAGTATACTTAAGATCCTTAAGAGCTGAGTTAAGCTCGTTATAGGTCTTTACAATATCATTAAACCAGATAGAATATCTTACTGAATAATACTGTAATACTGTATCATATGTACATGCTTTTAATTCAGAAGTGTTATCCATTGCAATAATGAAGTATGGAGATGCGCCGTTTTCAATTGTTTTAAGCAGTGTGTATTGATAATCACCTGCAAGGTTGATTGCTGATCCAGAATATTCAACATAACTGTGAAGTACCATTCCCATAAAAGGAATCGTTGCATTTGAATATTTATAACGTGAATCATCAAGCGGTACATCCAGGATATCAGTTACATATGGCAGAACATAAGAGTTACCACCGGAAACCATTACCTTACCATTATCCTGTTGCATTTGTTTTAGTAGTTTTGAAACAAGTGTTTTGGAATCTTCTCTGTGTAAAGTATCTTCTGTATTAAAGTCAGAGGAAAGCGATTTGCCAAGACTTGAAACAGAAATTGCACCTACATTCAACGGAGCGTATTCCTTTAATGTATTTTCATATAAACGAGCCATTACATTCGGTGATATTATTCCTAATCCGGAAAAACCGTAACCCTGTGCTGCTGGATCATAAACTCTTTGAGCTGCTGGTTTTTCGTCTATTGTCTGTGAAGCATCTTCCTTCATTTTAAATCCATCGAAAGCTTCATCCTTAATGGCATAAGCAAAATCAAAATCCGGGTAAATTGTTATGTTGTTTGCGATAGCATATTCCAATAACTTTTTAAATTCTTCTTCACCGCCGAGTGCATCTTCGATATCAACACCGTTAGGAACTAACGAAATTATGCCTTCATTTGCCCAACCGTTAAGTTTTACCCTGATGTTTGATATATTGTGATCAGCTTTAAGCTTTTCAAGCATTTTCACAGTATCTGCAAAGGTTGTCATAGCGACTGTTGTATCTACCGGTACGCCTAAGACCTCTTTGGTGGTTTCAATTGATCCCAAAGTCTCAATATAAAGCGGAATGTCTTCCGTGTTGTTAGTTTCAGCTATTGGGTTTATAATTCCCTTATTAACAAGATAATTCCTATAAACATTTGCCATATCAGAATATGAAATGTCATCGGTCAATATGAAATATCTTAATCTATAATCACCGATATATTTACGCTTTGATTCCACTGTCCACATAGTGTTTGTGACAGATAAACCGCCGTTCAAAGAATACGAATCTTTTGGACGTGGGTTAAACGAAGTGTAAACAGATGCAAACATATGTGTTGCACCGCCGTTTTCAACCGTTATACTAGCAAGTGAATCACCCTCTTCTATTACAGCAAGATAACCGATCTTGAAAATATTTTCTTTTTCTTTAATTACGGTTACTTCATTGCCATTTTCGTCGATTTCTATTACTTCTTCTTCGGTCGATGGTAATTTTACTTTTTCTACGACTCCAAAAACAGGGAGATGCATTAACTCTCTATTTGCCCCGGATATCGTCTGGAATGCGTAATCCTGTCCATAAAGTGGATTGCTTGTTTTAAACTGAGTTCCTTTTATGGTCTCAAAATTAATCAGTGAACCCGAACCATCGGGTGTAAATATGTATCCGCTGTTATTTACATTACCTGCACCCGCATAAGGAAGCAATGTTACATTAGATAATTTGAAGTTAGAAGAATCGAAACGAATGTTGCCAGCATTGCATCTTACTGAAAGTCCTAAATCGTCTAATGTATATTCTATCGCTAATTTAAAAAGCGGAGGAACTTCATCTGCCGACATATATTCAGTTTCTGCATGATCAGCTTCCAACTGTTCGGACGTATATTCTGTGTAGGTTTTTATGGTTCTTTCAAGTCTTAATAATTCCTTGGAAGAAATAGCCGGTTCACATACATAAATAGGAAACTTTTCGCATATAGGAAATGCTTTTTTCATATCCTCGATAGTTTGTTTAGGCAAAGTAGTATCATTAGGATCTTTTGATAGATAAAATGAATTAAATTCCCTTACACTTCTGGCAATTTCAGAATTTGCTTCAATTTGTTTTTTTAATGCCTCGAACTTTTCTTTTCTTATCATTCTTGGAACGAGGTATTCAGTCTCCTCACGCCCCAACGTATATTCAACCCTGATACCGCTTCTGATATTTTTTATTGAAATCTGACCATCCTTAGCAGAATCGGAAAAAGAATTAAATTTTTGGTCGGTATCGTTTTGAGTGTAATCAATTATAATCTGTGCATATAATTGTTCTTTAACTGAATCAGTTGTTTTTGAAGTTGGCGAAGATTGGCTTGAGCCTATATTGTAAGGGTTGGTAGATAAATATCCAATATATTTATAAATACCATTCTCACCTATCTCATACTCTCCATCTTCATTCGGTTCGGCAAGTTGAAGTAAAACGACTTCGCCGGTTATATTATCGGCGTATATTGCATAATCACCCTTTTGAATCATTAGAGTCATTGGTGCTATAACGCTATTTCCGATAATTCTGTCATCGATAGTCTTAAAGCTTGTGGTCATGTAAGCAGGTAAAAGAGTATCCCACATATCCTCTTCTTCACCTGAGGTTGTACCTACAGAAGAATCATCTGAAGATGCTGCTTCTGATGTATCAGCAGAAACCGATTCAGAGGATGTATCTTCTGATTCTTCTGCAAATGCCTTAATTGACATAAAGGGTATAAACATTGTTAAGCACAAGAGAAGTGCCATGAGCTTTTTAATTGTATTTTTAATCATATTATTTGACACTCCTTCCTACGACCAGTATCTGTATTTCAACTCAGTGAATATGTTATATCCGAAGGTAAATACCTTAATTAAAAGAGTTGAGAATAAAACTGCAACGAACATTATGAAAACTACACCAATTATAGTTCCTATGGTTGTTAGAATGTTTTTACCGAGAGTATAATCATGCACAACCATCATAGCAAAGAACATCAACAATCCTACCCATGTAAAAGCAAGCGAGCTCATGAATGTTATTATCATTATTTCTTCTGAAGTTACAAAGTTTGAAGCGATTACAGATGGGAAAATCAATAATGAAAGTGGTATCAGTGAATAACAGGAAGCGATATAAACATCCTTGAAGCTGCCTTCCCCTTCAAATAAAGTTGTCAGACACCAGTTAGCCGTTACCCATAAGAATAATGGAAGTACTACCGAGATAATTTCTTTAAAAAAGCTTATTCCTCCTGTTGACTGATCGAACAGGTAACCCTGACCTAAAGCTTTATAAATGAATACTGCTGCCGTTATTCCCAACCAGAAGGTAGCTCCTCTTACCGAACCACGTTTCTCATGCTTTAAATCCCAGAAACCATCGAAAGGATGGAATATTATATGAAAGCCATACATGATTTCAGATAAAAAGGTACGTTTTGCTAAAAGTTTTTGTCCTTTTTTATTATACTTGTTTGCAAATTTAAAGAATTGGCTTATTAACACACATATTACAATAATTAATACCGGAATTACCCAAACGTTCTTTTCAACCCAATCCTTACGATACAGTTGGTATGCTTTTGAAAAGTTTTTTGTATCATGAGCATCCATAAAGAAACGCATTGCCGATTCATAATCACCGCTACGATAAAAGCTCTCTCCGATTCCGATATATGCGTTATCGTAATTATTGTTATGTTGCAGAATACTTATATAATACTGAACAGCTTCATTATAATTTTTGTCTTCGGTATTCTTAATAGCTGAGTCTATCAAATCACCGTAATCGGTTCTCTTATAAATTGTAATTGAACCTGATGTTCCATCGAGAAGCAGTATATTTGTACCCTGATAGGCTATACCGATCAGATCCTGAATATTTCCAATCTGGTCACCCTTATCTCCAAAAGCATAAAGTTCGTTTCCTTCACTGTCATAAGTGTATACTTTGCTTCTTAAATTATCAATAATACTCCAAGTGCCATTTGGTCCGAGTGCAACATCTTTTACAACTGAAGATTCCTTTATCTCGGTGCCGCCGGCAAAAAATACATCACTACGAAAGTCCACTTCTCCCGAAGGTGGCCATAAACCATTACGGTTCATAACATCACTTCCGTTGGGGTTCAACTTTTTAACCGGTGCATAATCACCTGATTTTGAACGAGCACTAATATTAGACTTTACTTTTTCCGGATCTATAGAAGATGTTGTTACATAAATAAATCCATCTTTATCAATTGTAATGTTGTTAAATTCGGTTGCAACATTTTGAACACTCTGCTTTTTCTGTTCGGCTGTTTGAAAATATCTAATAAAATATTCAAAAGCGTTGTATGTAACTTTCTGCGGTCCTAAAAATTCATTAAAGGATCCATCACGGTTTAATGAAACTACACCGTAGTTTGTTGTTGCAGAAACTACATATATACGACCAGCATCATCAACAGCAAGCGCTATCGGTTTGTAAACGCTATTCTCTGGTAAAACGTCACTCGACGGTTCAGCAATAATGTCTACAAACTTTCCGGTTTTGTCAAAAACAACAACTCTGGACTTATCCGTATCGGCGACATAGATTTCTTTGTCTGTAACGAATACGCCGTTCGGATTGCTTAAAACGTCCGGAACACCTTGATTATTTGTAAAATCGCTTATTATTAGGCGAATATTATAGTTTTCATCCAAACCAACGATTTGGTTATTTCCAGCATCGGCAATATAAATATGATTTAAATTATCAACAAAAATATCTTTAGGTGATTTAAGATCAAGAACATCGGTTAGTTCATACTTCTGACGTGTTAAATCACTGGCACCATTGTTATATGAATATTTTATGGTTTGTGATGTAATAACCGCATTCGGAACATACGCGTGTGGGCTTAACTGCATTTCACCGTCAAGACGATGTGTGTAAGTAGCATAAGGAATAATAGCGCTTGCAGTTATTCCAAACACTAAAATCAGGCAAAATGTAAGAAGTATAATCCTAACCAGCTTGGTACTTTTTTTCATTTATCATACTCCTCTCTTTAATCTTTCATGCCGGATGTTGACATTGTCTGAATTACATTGCTCTGTGTTATTATAAATACGGTAATCGGAACAACCATCATAACAACCTGTGCGGCAGCACCAACACCTGCACGTGCTATACCTGAACTTACTATCTGTCCTATAGCATAGTTGAAGGTTTTTAACTGCTCACTGTAAATATACATGTTTGCGCCTGAATTCCACAGACCGCTGAATGAGAATATAATTAATGTAATCCATGCCGGTTTTACCATCGGCATTGCAATTTTCCAGAATATCTTATTCTCACTGGCACCTTCAAGTCTTGCACTCTCAAGTACAGCGTCGGAAACGCTTGTTTCCATAAACTGCTTCATCAAGTAAAGACCTAAGGTAGTACAGAAAGCAGGAACGATAATAGCAAAATAAGTATCAACCCAACCCAAAAGCGACATGGTTATAAAGTTTGTTATACCTGTAACCGTTGCGTTGAACATCAAAGAATAAACGATTACATTAAATAGAAACTTTCTGCCGGGGAATTTTATTTTTGCTATCGCATATGCAGCGTATGATGATAATATTACGTTGCCAAAAGTACCTACTACCGAAATAAATACTGTGTTGAATATGTATCTGGAGAAAGGAACCCATGAATCACCCATTAAACGGAAGAGGTCCGTAAAGTTCTTTAATGTCGGGTTAACAACAAAGAAACGGGGTGGAAATACCCATAATTCATCCAGCGGTTTTAATGAAGATGCAATTGCATACACCATCGGTAATACCATGATACAGGCAACAATGCCGAGAATTATGTAAATACCGACGTCGCCACCTGCCGAACGTGTAACCGAACGTCTGTATGTGTTTTTACCTTGTTGTTTTTCCCAGAATTTTTTTAATTTGTCGGTTATTTTTGTAAGCATATTTTAAGAACCTACCTTTCTCAAAATTTTGGTTACCAAAAGGTTAGCTCCAATCATCATAAAGAACAGTAATGTCGCTATTGCAGATGCATAACCCATCTCAAATCTCATTCCGCCATAATCTCCAAGATGGTGCATTATTGTATGTGCGCAATATTCGGGGCTTGGAAATCCGACCAGCGCATCAATAATTCCTCCAAAACCGAAAGAAGCTGTTATAGCAAGAATTGCACCAAGCATCATCTGAGGACGCATTGAAGGCAGGGTAATAAACCACAGCTCCTGCCAACGGTTTTTTACTCCGTCCACTGCTCCTGCCTCATAAAGTTCCATGTTTACCACCTGGAAACCTGCGATAAAGGCAAGGAAGGATGTGCCGAGTGAAGTCCAAAGTGCAACTGCTATGATCAGACCAAATATGTATTTTTCATCCTGAAACCATAAAATCGGTTTTGCTATAAGGTTTAACTTTATTCCCCAAGCATTTACGAAACCGTATTGGTCGGAGGAGAAAAATATTTGCCAAATAAGGTAGATACTGCCTGAAATTGATGGTGCGTAGAACAAAAGTGTTACAATCGCACGAATCTTTGGTCTAAGCTCGTTAATAAACCAAGCAAAGAACAAGCTTAAGAGGTAAGAGCCGGGACCTGTTATTGCTGCAAAAATTAAAGTATTTTTAATAGCAAGCAGGAAAATATCGTCATCTAAAAACAATCTGATATAATTATCCATTGCAATAAATTGCGGCCACTCCAGAAGATTGAAGGTTGTAAAGCTGAGTATTACAGATAAAACAACCGGTATTACTGTAAATATAAAGAACAGCAGGAAGAAGGGTAAAATCATTGCGTACCCTACCCAGTTTTTCTTCATTTCGATAAGAGTCCATTTAAATTTTGATATGTCAGTTCTGATAATCGCTTTTTCTCTAGGCATTGTAATCCCCCCCTCTCCCTATTCGTTTTCGTTATAATTTATATTATCTTTTAGCGCTTGTATGTCTTCTATTGTAGGAAGTCCGAACTCATTACGCTTTCTGGAAAGTTCGCTATTTATATCGTTAATATAATCAAGCAACGCCTGAACCGGTTCAATGCCATCATTATATACGTTTAAGAATGCAAATCCGGCATAACGTCCTATTATATAGCTGCCTGGGAACTCAGGAGTGCATGCAACCGCGTTAAATT
>Ga0154585_1054_pt2 | contig 18984 bp, 18 predicted proteins | sample RifGroF2_FD_116014 | JGI IMG/M metagenome (GOLD analysis project Ga0154585, IMG submission 116014) | Candidatus Margulisbacteria bacterium GWF2_35_9 | reverse complement strand
TCGAAAAAACAAGATAATACATCTATAATCCCATGGTTGATAAAGTTAAGAAAGTAATGCTTCCCTTTAAAGATGAATCAACTGATAGAGAAGCAAATACATTTCCTTCAAAACTGAAGTTCTTAAAATTAGGAAGACGGTTTTTTAAAAATCTCATGGCTCCTCATGAAGTAATCTTTTAAAAAATTCCCTTAACAAAATAATTATTTCTCCTGTATATTAGTAATATGCAATTAACAATGCAACACGAAACCAAAACAGAAACAATCCCCGAAGAAATAAAAGTGTCTTAACCTGAAATAAACTTCAGCCAAACCTTTCGATGCCTTGGTCCATCACATTCTACAAAATAAATGGACTGCCATGTTCCTAGTTGAATACATCCGTTTTAACATCTGGGTCGGCGTTTTCATTAACTCTAATCCCAGAAGTGGTATGAGGTGAATTGACGATTAAGATTCCTGATTTATAATTATTTTGACTAATATAATGATTCACTAATGGGGTAATATCAATTAGTTCATTTCGTTTGGAAGAGTTGATGTTTATTTGATCCATAGATTTATTATAGTGAATGAGGATAATTGACTCAAGTACCAACTATTCGAAGCGTTCCAAAAAATAGATACTTACTACTTTTCGAAATTCTTTCAAAGTTGTACAATAATTTCTAATGGTTAATCAAACTTTACAGTTTATATTAACACTTCGCTGCAAAAAATCTCATATATTTAAGGAGGGTACCTATGAAAGAGTTTAAAACTAAGGATATTTTTAATATTTCAATCATTGGAAGTGCATCGATCGGTAAAACCAGTTTTGCGGATGCCGTATTATATAATGTCGGTGTTGCGACACGGCAAGGGAAGGTGGATGACGGTACCTCATTGTTAGACTATGAATCGGATGAACAGTCTAGAAAGTTGACTATTTCTTCCGCCATGTTTCATGTAGAGAGTGATGATAAAAAAATAAATTTTATCGATACCCCCGGATACCCGGCATTTGTTTCTCAAGAAATTTCTGCAATCAATGTTTGTGAATCTTCCTTAGTTATTTTAGGCGCCGTAGCGGGTGTTGAGGTGTTGACTAAAAAATGTTGGAAGTACTCCGATTCTGAAGATCAAAGCAAATTTGTCTTTATAAATATGATGGATCGTGAAGGTAGTGATTTTTATGGGGATGTGGAGCAAGCTCGATCCAGATTGTCTAAAAAAATATATCCGATATTTCTCCCAATTGGCAATGGATCAGCTTTTAAGGGGATTGTCGATATCATCACCCAAAAGGCGTTTTACGAGGGTGATGGTAAAATAACAGAAAAACCAATACCAGATGATATGAAATCTCTTGTGGAAAAGTATAGATCAGAATTAATTGAAGCCGTAGCTGAAAATAGTGAGGTACTGTTGGAGAAATATTTAGAATCAGGAGAATTAACAGAAACAGAATTAATGCAAGGTCTCAAACTTGGCATCATTTCAAATGATATTGTTCCTCTTATGGCTGGATCTGCTCTTGCAAATATTGGAGTAAAGAAGTGTCTTGAATATATAATTAAATTGGCTCCCAATCCCGAGGATAAAGCAAAATTAATAAAATGTATTGATGATAAGGGGCAGGAAGAATTAAAGCGAGTTGGTGTCGATGGCCCAACCTTGCTTCAGATATTTAAAATTACGGATGAGCCAAAGATCGGCGAGTTTTTCTATTTCAAGGTTAAGCAGGGAACGGTTACACAGGCTCAGGAACTGATTGATACAAATTCCAAACAGAAGGAAAGACTTGGGCATTTGTATGTATTTAATGGAAAAAATAGGGAAGAAGTTCCTTCTTTATATCCAGGTGATATTGGTGCAACTGCAAAATTGAAGCACATTATGATTGGCGATACCTTGTATGGCGGAAAAGATAATATTCAGATTGAGCTTTTTAAATTCCCAGTGACGGTTATTACTCAGGCAGTTGAAGCCCATTCAGAGAAGGATCGAGAGAAGATTGGTGAAGGCGTTCAAACGCTTAATAAGGTAGACCCATGTTTTCAATATGAAAATCGAGCCGAATTTAATGAAATGGTAATTTCCGGAATGAGTAAGCTACATATTGAAATAATGGTAGAAAAGATAAAGAAAAAATATAATGTTGAGATTGAACTAAAAAAACCAAAAATACCCTATCGCGAAACTATTCGTAAAATGGCATCTGCTCAAGGAAAATATAAAAAACAAACGGGTGGTCATGGACAATATGGCGATTGTCATATTGAAATTATGCCAACGCCACTCGGAACTGGGTATTCTTTTGTAAATAAGATTGTGGGTGGCGCTATTCCGGGTAAATACATTCCAGCCGTGGATAAGGGGGTTCAAGATGCCATGGTGAAAGGGATTTTAGCCGGTTATCCCATGGTGGATATTCAGGTCAAATTGTATGATGGTACCTTTCATGCAGTCGATTCATCTGATCTTGCGTTCCAAATGGCCGGTCGTATGGCATTCAAAAGTGCAGCAGAGCAAGCCGAATCGGTTTTATTGGAGCCGATTATGAATGTTAAAGTCATCGTCCCAGATGATTACGTTGGCGATGTTACCGCTGACTTTAATCAGCGTCGCGGAAAAATTATTGCCATGGAGGCAGTTGAAGATGGAATGAAGATGATTAATGTGCATGTACCGATGGCGGAAATGTATCAATACTCAATTGACTTAAAATCCATGACAAAAGGTGAGGGTGTTTATACGAAGCAGTTTGAACGCTATGAACAAGTGCCGTCGAGTATTGTTAAACAAGTGATAGAGGAAAATAAAGTCGAATAAATAAAACTTGAATGTTGATAAGTAAATCGGGAATCAGCGAAGCGTTAAGGGGGGAATACTTGATTCCCCTCTTAAATACGTTCAATATGAATAACCCCAAGTGGTGGAGGTGAGGGGAGTCGAACCCCTGTCCATAATACTAACAGGAAAAGGCACTACGAGCGTATCTTTTGTTTAAAGTCCCTTAAGCATCTCCAAAAGCAGAGAAAATCCTAAAGCAAGCAACTAAAATTTCTTCCACTTTCTGTTGCCTGAAAGCAGAAATAGTCAGTTAGATGACGTCTTAAGCGATCACTGACATATCGGGAAAGACGCGCAACCTAATATTATTAAGCTGCTAACGCGAAGTCAGTCGCGAAACTGTTTTTAAATGCTGTTGTATCTGCACTTATGTTTAATTTGCCTTTTTAACGAGGCCAGACAACTCCTCGGCTCGCTCCTAAACGTGAAACGCATCATGTCGAAACCAAATACACCCCCGGATAAATCAGAGTATGGGTATTATAGATTAAATTATTCATAGAGTAAATGTTATTACTTGAGGGGTATAATTTTATATGTTAGAATGGCTAAGCTTAATGCCAAGCACCACTATTTTTATGCTTGCAGTAGGTTTTTATATTTCACAGAGAAGGCGGGAAAAATTATGAATACAATTAAAATAGTCGCACAGGAGCGAGTAGGCTTAGGAAAAGAGCTGACAAGTAAAGTTAGACAATCAGGTATGATGCCAGCTGTTATTTATGGTAAAAATCAAGAAAGTGTTAGTATTGCCATTGATTATAATGAAATGTACAAGTCCTTATTTAAAGGCATGGGAAGAAATAATATTTATACCATAACTTTAGATAAAAAATCATTTGATGTTATCCCTTATGAATTACAATTTCACCCGATTTCACGAGAAATTCGTCATATCGATTTTAAAATTGTAAAAGAAGATGAAAAAGTAAGAGTTAAGTTTCCTATTAAACAAACTGGAGTTTCTATCGGAGTTAAAAAAGGTGGAAAACTCGACCAGAAATTACCATCGATTATGGTAAAGCTTTTCCCAAAAGATATTTGCAAGGAAATTGTTGTGGATATAACAAATCTAGATCAAGGCCAAGAACTACTTGTCAAAGATTTGAATTTACCAGCAAGTGCAGAAGTATTAAAAGTGGCTAAGACTCATCGCGTTATTGTTGTTTCAGCAGCAAGTGAAGTCCCAACAGCGGAAGCTGCACCAGCTGCTAAGAAGGCAAAATAATGATTAAAGAATTAGCAAAAAAAATAAAAGATGCCTCTTATCTAGAGGGTGATTTTATTCTTCGGTCAGGTAAGCGAAGTAAATATTACTTAGACAAGTATCTTTTTGAAACTAAATATGACATATTGGATCAGTTAACCGATGCGTTTAAACTTAAGATTGAAAAGAATTATCCAAAGTTTGATATCCTAGCTGCACCGGAACTGGGTGCTGTGGCAATCGTTTCTCTACTAAGTGTTAAACTTAAGAAAAATTTTGTCATCATTCGAAAAGAGCAAAAGGATTATGGTACAGCTAAACAAACTGAAGGAAGTCTAGAGGGTGTTAAATCTGCATTGCTTATTGAGGATATCCTCACAACCGGTGGTGCAGCCCTTCAATCGGCAAAAATTCTTCGAGAATCCGGAATAGATGTCATTGCAATTATGGGAACGATTGATCGATTACAAGGTGGTCAAGCCGAAATAGAAAAGGCCGGATTTAAGTACGATGCACTCTTGACCGTGAAGGATCTAGGGATATAAGCGTTGACTAATAAAATTTCCTTTATTGAAAAAATTAAGGAAGCTCAAAAAAGCAATGATTCATCGCTTATAGTGGGTCTAGATATTGATGAAACAAAAATTCCTGATTTTATAAGACGTGCCAAGTATCCCTTATTTACATTTGCACAGTATATAATTGAAGCAACTGCAAACAGTGTTGTGGCATACAAGCCCAATATTGCGTTTTACGAAGCCTATGGTATCCGAGGATTGGAACAATTACACAAAATAATAAATTTTATTCCTAAAAATATTCCCATTATATTAGACGCAAAACGTGGAGATATTGGAAATACTGCTAAGATGTATGCAAAATCCATTTTTGAAGATTTTCATGCGGATGCTGTTACCTTAAGTCCTTATATGGGAGATGACTCATTAATCCCGTTCTTGGAATATGAGAATCATTATTCATTTGTGTTGGTTTTAACATCGAATGAAAGTGGGAGTGACTATCAATTAGCTGAATTAAAGGATGGAAGTTTATTGTATACTAGTGTTGCCAAACGGATGGGCGAGTTGAACCGAAAATATAAAAATTGTGGGGCTGTAGTCGGTGCGACAAAACCAGAACATTTTAAAGCGGTTGCAAGTCTTATGCCAGATAGTTATGTTTTAATTCCCGGGATCGGTGCTCAAGGTGGATCCATCGAAGAAGTATACAAGAGTTGCTCAAAAAAACAGAGGGATAAATATTTATTTAACGTTTCAAGATCGATAATATATGGTTCCACGTTAGATGATTTTAACCAAACTGCAAAACAAAAAGCGGAATATTATCGAGAGGAAATAAATAAGTACAGGTATGAGTAATTCGTTTTTAGACAAAGTATTTGATCTCCATCGCGGTGGCAAAATTATTTTAGCAAGCAAGTATCCGGTTCGAACGAACGAAGAGCTTGCGATGGTGTATACGCCAGGCGTTGCTCAAGTTGTAAAAGCCATTCAGCAGGATAAGCAAAAAGCCAAAGACTATACAATCATTGGTCATACGGTGGGCATGTTTACCGATGGGACTGCTATTCTGGGCCTTGGAAATGTTGGCCCTGTTGCTGGCATGCCCGTCATGGAAGGTAAGGCCATGATATACCAAGAATTTGCCGGATTGAATGCCTATCCCTTATTGCTTGGGACGACGGACGTAGATGCCATTGTTGAGACCATTAAAAATCTTGCTCCTTCGTTTAGCTTGATCCATTTAGAAGATATTGCTGCCCCAAATTGTTTTGCGATACTTGAAAGATTAGAACAGCTACTTGATATCCCGGTTTTTCATGATGACCAATATGGAACCGCACTGATTGTATTGGCTGGTTTGATGAATAGCCTTAAAGTTTTAAAAAAAGAAGTAGCTGATATGAATATTGTGATTAATGGTGCTGGTGCTGCCGGAATTGCGATTGCGAAAGTTTTGAATGAGTATGGCCTGACGAATATTACCTTATGTGATAGTAAGGGTATAGTGTCTTTAACAAGAAGTGATTTAAACATATATAAGAAAGAGATATTAAATTTAATTGGGATTGAACGTCCGCTGGGGACGCTTTCAGATGCATTAGATCAGGCAGATATTTTTATTGGAGTATCCGTTGGAGGAGCACTTAATCCGACAATGATTCAGAATATGAATAATCAGCCTATTATTTTTGCACTTGCAAATCCAGTTCCGGAAATACTTCCGACCGAGTTGAAAGACTTTGACGGTATTATTGCAACCGGTCGAAGTGATTTTCCAAATCAGATTAATAACGCCGTCGGATATCCGGGATTTGTTAAAGCCGTTCTTTCTTCAGGTATAAAGAAGATTGGGATTCACCATATTATTAAAGCTGCAACGGCTATTGCCGAAACAATTACCGAACAGGAATTAACGAGAGACTACATTATTCCGAATGTCTTTAATGCGAATGTTGTCCCAAACATTGTCAAAAGTTTAGCTAAATAAACAATTACAACCTTTCTTAATTAGCAGATTCCTTCTTTAGTAATTTTGGTACTTATATGTATAAGCCTATTCCTGTTTTTATAGGAGGATGTAGCTGATTTTAAATATAAAAAATCAGTCGGAAGATTAGAATCTTCCCCAGTCAAATACGACTGATAAACAATAATTTCTAAGCGCCATTTTAGTGTCAAAATCAACATTCGCGAGTGTTCCCTTGACTTCAGAATCCATGTCTTCGGAGTACATATAGGAAGCCAGTATACGCATAGCAAAAGATTTTGAGAAAATGATTTGAAGGCCCGCTTTAGGCTCTATTACCCAAAATGATTTGTTGTATGTGTTGATCGTTTTTGATTCCATACTAATACCGCCGACTCCAATTAAAGAACCAGCAATCAAATTAAAATTGGGAGATCCAATGGGAATGAGAATATAGAAGTCGATCCCCCCATATCCCATCATATATTTTAACCGATTTGATCCTGTCCCAGAGGAAACCATTCCGCCGGCTCCACTTCCTCCAAAGTAAAAGTTAGGACCAGCATGCCAGTAACCACCACCGCCCCATTGGATCATATTTTTCTTTGCGGTAGAAGAAATGCTATCTAATGCTAATTGAGCGTCAATCGCTTCTAATTGATTTGAATTGAGTTGAAAGTATTTTACAAGGAATCCACCGCTGCCACCGGACTCCTGTTTCTGATCATTTACTTTAAGCGGTCCATAAAAGTATTCCCCATTTTCGTCTCGATATATACGATCCTTTGGTGGAAGATATATTTTTTTCTGACTGGTTCCATCTTCGCTATAATAAGCATCCTCATAAGGATTTTTTATATTTAGATCAAACAGGGCAGATGCTGTTGATGCTGTATACAACCCAATAATGATTAGTAGTAATTTGTTTTTCATCGATATCCTCCTTGACTATTCTGGGTATTTTAGGTTTATAGGGATTAGTTTGTCAAGCGTGCAGACTTGATCTAGGTATATGTTAGATCGTTATCAGAAAAAATGAGTGTGATAAAGTGAGCGGAAACTGTAGGTAAACAGATTTTGTTAAATATTAACAAAAAGCCTGTATGCCTTTTGTATCAATAGGTAAACGATTCATGCTAATAATCGAATGCAAGTTATTATACAGAAATACCGATAATAATTGTATATCAAAATTGAAAGGAGTCGGCCATGGATCAAGTTATGCAAGATATAGTTGAAAAATATGATGTAAGATTAAACGTTCTTGAGTATACAATTGATTTCGTAACGTATGATCTGGATTTAATCGTTTGCATGAACTAAGCTTTAAAACGGTTAACATCAATCTTCAGTTGCCTTCTCCATCGTTAGGGTTAATTCGCTCGCGTTAAATAATCAAAAAAAATATAAGTGATCTGTTGAGCTTTGGATGTATACCTGTATAATTATTTATCAGAGGGGTAAACTTATGAAACTGATAGATACGCAGGATGCAGACAATATTAAAAATATATTTGAGAAATTGAAAGAATCAGTTAATCTGGTTTTGTTTAATCAACCTGAGAATCTTCAGCAAAATGAAATCCAATCTTTTTTAGAAGATGTTGCTTCTCTTTCTAATAAAATAAACCTGTCTATATATACAGCAGATGAGGATGCCGAGTACACTAAAAAACTAAATATCGATAAATTTCCCGCAATTGCTGTTTTAGATAAAGTGAATAAAGATACGGGGATTCGGTTTTATGGCATGCCCATCGGACAGCAGATCCATCCATTTATCAAAAGCATTCTCGAAACATCTGGATTTAAAGATCCTATCCCAAAGCAGATTGAAAAAAAAATTAAAAATGTCAAAAAAAGTATTCGCATAGAAGTGTTTGTTGAACTGAAATGCAAGTATAGTCCACTGGCTGTTATGGCAGCCCAGAGACTGGCATTAGAAAATACCAATATAATGGCAGATATGGTTGATTGTCGAAAATTTTCATCTTTGGCAAAATCAAAAAATATTAGAGGAACCCCCACCATAATTATTAATAACAAGGTGGAGTTAACGGGTGCTCAAAATTTTGTACAATTATTAGCTGCAATCAATAAAGTTTAATAGCTGTTAAATAATATTAAAGAGGAGATGGATGATGAAAAAAATAATAGTAACAATTCTTATGTTAATTATGACTCTCTGTTTTGCAGCAGAGAAACTATCGCAAGGAACCTATGCAGTTTTTGTCACTTCGATGGGAAATATTACATGTGCATTGTATCCAGATAAAGCTCCAATTACCGTTAAAAATTTTATTGGACTAGCAACAGGTGCTCAGCCATGGATGGATGCAACCGGTAAAAAAATTGATCGACCTTTATATACAAACTTGATTTTTCACAGAGTGATCCCTAATTTTATGATACAAGGTGGGGACCCATCAGGAACTGGAAGGGGTGGACCAGGGTATCGGTTTCAGGATGAATTTGATCCATCTTTAAAGCATGATAAAGCTGGACGGTTAAGCATGGCTAATTCTGGACCAAATACTAATGGAAGTCAGTTTTTTATTACCCATATACCAACTCCGTGGCTGGATAATAAACACACTATATTTGGTCAGGTCGTTGAGGGAATGGATGTTGTCACTGCAATTGGGAATGTTCCACGCGATCAACGGGATAAACCGTTAAAGGATGTTATCTTAAAAGAAATAATCATTAAAACGATAATAGAGGGAAAAGATGGCCGTCCATCAGATAAATTAGAGCTGCAACAGGATAAACCAGTTATCTTAGAATAAAATAAATAAACTCTTTATTTATTTTATTCTATCTAATATTATTTAAACGGTATTAATATATTTTCTTCTATGAATTTGGGGTAGGAATGGTTTCAAAGAGTAAGTTTATAACAACATTATCTGTTAGCTATATTTTTCTAATGTGGTTTTTTGTCATGATTACCCGAATAGGTTCACCGTTTCTGAGTGGGCAACCCTATACAACGGATTTTTTGCTTAGAACAAACTTGCCAGCAATTATTCTGGGGCTTATTACTTTACCTATACTTATCCATTATATTTCAAAATTTTATGACAAACAGAATTTTAATCTTCAGCTAAAAATTTTATCAGTTGTTATAAAAATTGCAATGGTGGCTCCTTTGTATACTTTCGCTTTGCTAATATTAACTTCGGATTATGACTATGTTTACATGATGTTAATTGCAGTCAGTTTATTGATTGCTGGATTTAATGTGACCTATTCAATTACCTTTTTTGTTGCGCGATCAGTCCGTAAATATTTTTCACAGTTAGATAATCAAATGCTTAGTGTTACGATTAAAAGCAAATTACTATTTATATTGCTATTATGTTTGAATGTTATTTTTGTTTTTATTTACAGCATGCATGATCTTTATCGAAACAGTAACATTCGGAATGAAATCAGTTTTATTAAAAGTATTTCCTATCGCAGTATTATTGAATTAGGAGATTCTTCTAAACTTTCAGCATTTTATGGTCGACTTCAAAATGTTATTCCAAGTATCCAAATTATTGTTCTTGATAAGGGGCATATTGAATATATGAGTAGTGGTATAAATTCGGTGGATACGACTTCTCTTGTGGCTGATTTTAATGGTAATGAGAATAATTATATGCTAAAAGATAAAATGATTTTTATTCAAGCATCAGATATTATTGAGGGGAAAAACGTTATTTATATTCTTCCACTGAACTATATTTATAGCAAAATGTATAAGGAGTTGTTTTTCCCCCTTCTTATTCTGGGTATTCTTGGTTTAGTATTTACCATTTTTTTCATCTATTCTATAAATCGAGTTACCGAACCAATCGCGAAGTTAAATGATTTAGTATTAGAGATTGTCTCTAAAGGAGATATAAACCAACAGATTGATAATAATACCTATGATGAAATTGGGGTATTGTCAGGATCGATGAATCAGTTGATGTCCAATTTGCAAGATTTAGGTTTAATCCTTCAACAAATAGCTAAAGGCAACCTCGAAGTGGTCATTCCGATTAGTTCAAAAAAAGATATCTTGCGCCAGAGTTGTATCGATATGGTCAGCCAGTTGACTAAAATTGTTGCCGAGGTACAAAAAATTTCATTATCAGTTGATACAGGAAGTAAAGAACTGACGTCGGCGTCTATTAATATTTCTGATGGTGCCATGAGGCAGAATGATATGGCAGAGCAAGTGATTCAGGCAGTTGAAAAGACTTCCAGAATCATCGATCAGAATACTGTTTTTTTACAGGAAAATGAAGCGAATGTTCGACAGGTTGTTAAGGATGCGGAGTTAAGCAGTTTAGCAGTTGTCGAGGCAATCAGCTCTATGAATATGATTTCTAATAAAGTTGGTATTATCGAGGAGATATCTCGGCAAACCAATCTACTGGCACTTAATGCCGCAATTGAGGCTGCCAGAGCAGGGGATCATGGGAGAGGTTTTGCAGTAGTTGCGGCTGAGGTTAGAAAATTAGCGGAAGGTAGCCAACGAGCGGCAAGTGAAATTAATGAATTATCTGTTAATACTATGCAGATTTCGGAAAATGCAAATATGCGTATTACGAAAATTGTTCCTGATATCAAACAGGCTGCTGATTTAATTATTAAAATTAGTGAATCAAGTCAGGATCAACTTAAGTCCGTAAAGGAAGTTGTAACGGCAATGGATAATTTAATGCGAATCATTCATCAAAATACTGCTGCTGCAGAGGAAATGTCCTCACTATCTGAAGAGTTATCTGCTCATTCGGATATTCTTCATTCATCGACCAATTATTTTAAGTTATAGCAGTCACTCTATAGATCTTTAAGTAATACGTTTGCTCTGGATTTAATCATTGTTTCGTTTAGCTTCGACATATGTTTTTTTAACGATACCATTTCGGTACTATCCATAATTTTAAGTGTGTGGTTCCCAGCATCATCTAATGCGCTTAAAACGTAATGGATGGTATACGCATTGATATCTCGAGTGGGTTGATACAGCACATCGTTTGTTTTATTTTGTTTTACCTCAAAAATCAGTTTGGCTTCGTGAAGCTTTAGCAGCAATTGTTGAGCTAAGCGGAGTGGTACTCCCACTAGTTTTGCTACGTTATTGGCTGAAAGAGGCTTCGTTCCATTTGCAAAGGCTTTTATCAAGATAGTCATGATTAGAATATACAGATGTTTCTTTTGATGATCATTAATATTCAGACATCCAAGACTATTTTCAAATTCGTTCGCATTTTGATGCGCATAGGAAATTTCAGCACCGAAGAGAACGATTGACCAACTAAATTGAATCCATATCAATAAAAAAGGTAGCGCTGCAAAACTGCCGTATATGGCATTGTATTGAGATATATTAATCTGTATGATGATGGATCCCCATTGAATAAACTGGAAAAACGTTCCCGCAAGGATTCCTGCGATAATACCGGATTTAAGTTTTACATGATTATTCGGCATGAAAATGTAAAGAAGGGAGAAGAGTATCCATATGACGGCATAGGGTAATAATTTTAAACAAATGATCAGGAGTGGACTAACGATTTTTAAATAATTTAGTTGATTAATTTTCTCCCAAATTTTCGAGACGTTTTTATTTCCCAGATGTCTTTTGATATGAAATTTCGTAATTGTTTTAGCATAAATGAGTTCCTTATAAGAAAAATATATCATAGAAGGAGGATTAATTCTACTTAATGGGGGTTGCGAGATAGCATCAATCAGAGCTTGGATAATTGATGCTATCTATGTGTCTAACGGCAAGCTTCAATCAAATTCAATTCTTTTCCAAGCACAATCAGCTTTTTTCTAACGGTAAAGATTTCGGAGTATATTTTTTTGTTTTTGATATATCCATATTCCTTTGCCAGATAGATTTGTGCCTCACAGTCTGCTTCTGCGCACAGCAAATCTTTAATTAACGAAATGCAGTCTTCTTCGCATTGCTGTGATTCGATGTAGCGTTTAATCATCATATTGATCCATGTTGGATAGTCGATACCAAGGGAGCAGACTCCATAGGTTTCTTCACCCGGCAATTCTGCTCGAATTGCTTTTATCGATTCAACAATATCCATGATTTTTCTCCATTGTTCATCTTTTATTAATAATATTCCCATAAGAAATGATCTCCTTTCTATACTATTTCGGCCTACCGATTTTTTTTATTTGTTGCATCAGTCCCTGTACTGAACAGCTGTTGGATATATATCGATCAGGAAGATTCAATATTTCGTTAGAAATTATTCAATAATTTAATGCGTTATTAAAAACAGACAATAGAGCCATTCATCACCCATGTGATGATAAAACCCCTCTGTCTTGGGATAGCAGTTCTCTCTCCCCTTCCTCTCGATAAATTCAGGAGCAGAAAAAATATAAAATGAAGCAATTGTTTAGTTGAGCTATTTATTATTAACGTTTATAATACGTAACATCATGAAACAAAAAGTTGCGTTAATTACAGGAATTACTGGCCAAGATGGTTCATATTTAACGGAATTATTATTGGAAAAAGGATACATGGTTCATGGTATTAAACGTCGAAGTTCATCATTTAATACCAGCAGAATTGACCATGTGTTCAAAGACCCCCATGAAAAGCATGTCCGAATGAAGCTTCATTATGGCGATTTAACAGATAGCACCAATCTAATTCGAATTATACAAGAAGTACAGCCAGATGAAATTTATAATCTAGCGGCGATGAGTCATGTTCATGTCAGCTTCGATACTCCGGAATATACTGCCAATGCAGATGGTCTTGGGACACTTCGAATTCTTGAAGCAATCCGATTACTTGGGTTGACGGAAAAAACAAAAATTTATCAGGCGTCTACCAGTGAACTTTATGGGAAGGTACAAGAAATTCCTCAAACAGAAACGACCCCTTTTTATCCTCGTAGTCCTTATGGTGTAGCAAAAATGTATGCCTACTGGATAACAGTGAATTACCGAGAAGCCTATAATATGTTTGCCTGTAACGGGATATTGTTTAATCATGAAAGTCCTCGGCGAGGCGAAACCTTTGTCACACGCAAGATTACACGTGCCGTAGCAAAGATTGTTTTAGGAATGGATCATAAAGTATTTTTAGGTAATTTAAATGCAAAACGAGACTGGGGGCATGCCAAAGATTATGTCGAGGCCATGTATTTAGTTTTACAGCAGGATAAACCCGATGATTATGTCATTGCAACCGGAGTTACCACCGAAATAAGAGAATTTGTTAGACGTGCATTTCTTGAAGTGGGTATTGAACTTGAATTTAAAGGAATTGGCATGAAAGAGAAAGCGATTATTTCAAAAATCAACCAAACTGTTTATAAAGCAAAAACCGGTATGGCCGATATGGCTGTTAAAGAGGGACAAGTGGTCGTAGAAGTTGACCCGATGTATTTTCGACCCACGGAAGTTGAAATTCTGATTGGTGATGCCAGCAAAGCTAAAAAGGTATTGGGTTGGCAACCGAAACACACCTTGGCAGATTTAATTACAGAAATGATGGATAGCGACATTGATTCCTTTCGACGAGACAAAACCTTAATGAAACACGGATTTGATATCATTGATAGTTGCGAACGATAGTGACTAAAAAGACCCGTGTTCTTCTCACCGGTTCGACTGGAATGGTCGGACGAAATCTCCTAGAAAACACTGCTTTAAAAAATTATAATTTCTTAACTCCCAATGAAGCAGAGTTGAATCTGTTTCAGTATGAGGCAGTGGATGCCTATCTGAAAACAAACAAACCGGATATGATTATTCATGCGGCGGGTCGCGTCGGCGGTATTCAGGCCAATATTAAATACCCGGTGGATTTTTTGGTTCAGAATCTGGACATGGGGCGAAATATGATTATGGCAGCCAGAGCGAACCAGATTAAAAAATTATTAAATTTCGGAAGCTCCTGCATGTATCCGAGGAATGCACAAAATCCCTTAAAAGAAGACCAGATTCTTCAAGGAGAGCTTGAACCGACCAATGAGGGTTATGCCCTGGCGAAAATCACGATTGCCAGGTTATGCGACTACGTATCCAGAGAAGATGACTCTTTTTATTATAAAACGATTGTGCCTTGTAACCTGTATGGCCGATACGATAAATTCAGCCCTGAAAATTCACACCTGATTCCGGCGATTATTCGCAAAGTTTACGAGGCGGTTAAAAGCGGGGATCATGACGTTGAGATATGGGGAGATGGCGAAGCCAGACGGGAATTTATGTATGCCGGAGATTTGGCGGATTGTATCAGCCAATTAATTGGGAACATCAAGGCGTTGCCTTCAGTCTTAAATATCGGCTTGGGTGTGGACTATACGATCAACCAATACTATCAAACGGTTGCTAAGGTAATCGGCTATAAGGGAACGTTTAAGCATGATTTAAACAAGCCCGTTGGTATGGCTCGTAAACTTGTGGATGTTAGTAAATTAACATCATTAGGTTGGCAGTATAAAACATCTCTCGAATCTGGTATAGAAAAAACGGTTCAGTATTTTATTGAAAATGAAAGTCGGGTGAATAAATGATTAAAGTAAGTGTCGGCGATATTAAGCTGGGTGAAGATGAACGCAAATTAATTAACGAGATTGTTGACAGTAATCGATTATCCGAAGGGCCGTTGACTCGAGAGTTTGAACGTTTGTGGGCCGAATTTATTGGAACAAAATTTTGTGTTGCAGTCAACTCTGGAACGTCAGCACTCATTGCCGGATTATATGCCTTACTTTATGACGATCGATTCCCCAAAGTTAAAAAGGGAAGTAAAGTCATTACCTCTCCTGTCACCTATATTGCAACTAGTAGTGCGATTGCGCTTGCTGGCATGGAACCAGTTTTTGTCGATATCGATCCAATGACCTTTACCTTAAAAGTGGATCAAGTTGAAGCACTGTTAGAAAGTGGCAATCCGGATGAGTATTCCATGATTCTCCCGGTACATTTAATGGGTTATGTTAATGATATGGACGAGATTAATCGCATTTCAAAAAAGTATGATCTTGTAGTATTTGAAGATAGTGCTCAGGCGCATGGTTCATTATATAAAGGTAAAAAAGCTGGGACCATGTCGTTGTTGTCGGATTATTCATTTTACATCGCACACAATATTCAAGTAGGGGAGATGGGTGCCGTTGTCACAAGTGATAAGAAGATCCGAGATAACATAAAAAAAATAAAGGCAAACGGCCGATATTGTGCGTGTCCGGTTTGTACTCGGTCAAAAGGAATCTGTCCATACCAGAATGACGATTTTGACCCCCGATTTACCCACGAGTTTTTGGGATTTAATTTTAAGATTAATGAATTCCAAGCCGCAATTGGCATTCCGCAGGTAAAACGGATTAAGGATATTATTGCAAGTCGTCAACAAAATGTGGAATATTTGAATCAACAATTAGATGGTTTGAAGCATGTATTGCAACTTCCGTTGTTTTCAAAAGATGTCAGCTACTTAGCCTATCCATTGGTCATCAAAGATAAACTACTTGAGAGACAACCAATCATGAGAGAGCTTGAATCAAAGGGACTGGAAACTCGTCCCTTGTTTGGATGTATTCCCGCACATCAACCGGCATTTAAATATTTGAAGCAACAATATGAAGGAAAGCTTCCCAATGCCGATTATGTTGGTTCATCCGGTTTTTATATTGGGTGTCATCAATATCTAAAAAAAGAAGATTTGGACTATATTGTAGTATTATTAAAAACAGTGTTTAAATAAGTGAATGAAATATTCAAAACAAGAACTTAAAAATATAGCACTAGCTTGGTCTGCCTTTACGCTTCTTATTTCCATTTGGCCGATAATTTTTAGTGGACATGGGGTAAGGCTTATTTTTTTGTATCTTAGTGTTTTTTTCTTGGTTGTTGCGTTTACTATTCCACACATACTGGCTCCATTATATTTTATCTGGATAAAACTGGGTCGTATTCTGGGGTATATTAATTCACGAATTATTTTGACCCTATTCTATGTCATATTTATTGTTCCAACTGGTGTGGTGATGAACCTATTTCAAAAAGACTTATTAAAGAAAAAAATAAATCAAGCTGATTCCTATTGGGAAGATAGACCAATTCAACCCGGAAGCATGCAACGACAATTTTAGGAGGTAATTATGGAGTTTTTAAAGGAATTATTGTCTTTTTTAAAAGTAAGAAAAAAATTCTGGCTAATGCCAATTATTATTGTCTTACTCTTACTGAGTGTTCTTATTATTTTAGCTGAAAGTGCGGTAATCGCACCGTTTATTTATACCTTATTCTAAATGATCATTCTTGGACTATCGGCCTATTATCATGACTCTGCAGCTGTCATCATTGAAAATGAGACAATTATTGCAGCTGCACAGGAAGAGCGATTTACCCGTAAGAAGCAAGACAGTCGTTTTCCAGAAAAAGCAATTAACTATTGTTTGAGTGCAGCGGGTATTGGTTTAGATAAAGTTGATCGTATTGTTTTTTATGACAAGCCGTTTATCAAGTTTGAACGTCTTCTTGAAACCTATATTGCAGAAGTTCCCAGAGGCCTGCTATCTTTTTGGGTCGCGATTCCACTTTGGATCAAAGAAAAACTCTTTCTAAAAGATTCCTTATTGAAAGAGTTTGCAAAATTAAGTGGTATGTCCAAAGCTGAAATTCACGACAAAATATTATTTTCCGAACATCATCAGTCCCATGCCGCCAGTGCGTTTTATCCTTCTCCTTTTCAAGATGCGGCTATTGTGACGCTTGATGGCGTTGGGGAGTGGACGACAACCAGTATTGCCTATGGGAATGGCAATGATATCAAAATTCTAAAAGAAATTAAATTCCCCCATAGTCTGGGGCTCTTGTATTCGGCTTTTACTTACTATACGGGGTTTAAGGTCAATTCCGGAGAGTACAAAGTAATGGGTTTGGCACCCTATGGGGAACCCATCTATGTCGATCAGATTAAAAAGCATCTAATTGATATTAAAAAAGATGGTTCCTTTCGATTGAATATGAAGTATTTTAACTATGCCACCGGTTTAACCATGACCAATAATGCATTTCATAAATTATTTGGGTCACCACCCAGAAAGAGTGAGTCGATTGTGACGCAAAAAGAAATGGACTTAGCCAGATCCATTCAAGTGGTGACGGAAGAAATTATGATTAAAATTGCGAAATATGCAAAAGATATCACCGGCAGTAAAAATTTATGTTTGGCCGGAGGGGTTGCATTGAACTGTGTTGGAAACGGGGAGATACTTCGATCGAAACTATTTGACAACATATGGATACAACCAGCCGCAGGAGATGCCGGAGGAGCCTTGGGTGCAGCTTATGCCGCTTATTATATGGAATATGACCATGCACGCACAATATCGCCTTCTGAGAGAGACAAAATGCAAGGTGCATTTCTTGGTCCAGCAAATACTCCTGAAGAAATAAAACAAACCTTGGATAAATATCATGCGGTCTATGAGGAAGTAACGGATGAATCTGTGTTGCTTAAAACAGTTGCAGTCGCTCTTGATGAAGGAAAAGTTGTCGGTTGGCATCAGGGCAGAATGGAATTTGGTCCCAGAGCATTAGGTGGTAGAAGCATTCTGGGCGATGCCCGCAGCCCGGCGATGCAGAAGAAAATGAATTTAAAAATAAAATACCGAGAATCCTTTCGGCCATTTGCTCCCAGTGTATTAGCCGAGGATGTATCAGCTTATTTTCAGCTTGATGTGCCGAGTCCATACATGCTCCTAGTTGCACCAGTTCAGATTCCAATTCGTATTCCCTTGTCCAAGGATGAGAGTGGTCTCTTTGGCATTGATAAACTAAATGTTCCAAAATCGACGATTCCTGCCGTGACCCATGTGGATTATTCTGCCCGTGTTCAGACCATTCATAAGGACACAAATCCTCGGTACTATAAGTTGATTGAGGCCTTTAAAAAAATCAGCAAATGTTCTGTAATCGTCAACACCTCGTTTAATGTTCGAGGGGAACCGATTGTTTGTTCACCCCAAGATAGCTACACTTGTTTTATGCGAACAGAGATGGATATGTTGGTGATTGAAAATTTTATCCTATATAAAGACAAACAACCGGAATACACCGAAACTTCAAATTGGCAGAATGAGTTTGAGCTTGATTAGTTAACATGAAGAAGCTCATACTCGTAAATATCGTGATTCTTTTTATTGGCCTTGTATTTATTGAAGCTGTCTGGCGAATGGTATCATTAAATAATTTTAGATACAGTGTGAATGTATTAACGAACACCCAGTACACATCTGATATTTCATCACTCTACAAATCTTCAAAGAAAATGATCTCTTATCATCGAGACAAAAATGGCTTCAGGGGAGATTATAAAAAAATTAGCGATATTGATATTCTGGTCGTGGGTGGAAGCACAACGGACCAGCGCTATATTGATGACTCGCAGGAATGGTGCCATGTGTTGCAGGA